>Ga0209382_10000509_pt1:0-2500 | contig 64509 bp, 61 predicted proteins | sample SoiMetdeltSBSDD5_FD_187599 | JGI IMG/M metagenome (GOLD analysis project Ga0209382, IMG submission 187599) | Bulk soil microbial communities from a Populus tree surrounding site in Tennessee, USA - Soil MetaG P. deltoides SBSDD5 (SPAdes) (version 2) | ecosystem: Environmental >...
AGTAAAGGTCCCGGGGTCTTTCCGTCCTTCCGCGGGTAACGAGCATCTTTACTCGTATTGCAATTTCACCGAGCCACTGGTTGAGACAGCGCCCAAGTCGTTACGCCATTCGTGCAGGTCGGAACTTACCCGACAAGGAATTTCGCTCTAGGACTCCCCATGTCGCCATGGGGCTAGGACCATATCTTCAACTCGATGTCGGACCGAGCTGGTCGGCGTATGGCCTCTGAGGATTCCAGGTATCGAGACCGCGCCCGCCGGTTCATCCGCTCTGTGACAGCGGCGATCCGTCGGAGGCCGTCCTCGTGGAGATGCGCTCCCGCCTGCATGAGGTGCAGGACGGAGGCGAACGCCTCGAAGTCGGCGCGCTTTGCGGTGACCAGTGGATACGCTTCGAAGAACGGAACCACGACCTCGACCAGCTCTCTCCTCCGCTTCACGGAGAAGCGGAGGAGATCGTGGTGATGGTTGTCGTGGCGCCGGTTCTCGACGATGCGCCCGCACCCGAACACCTCGTGGAGGAGTTCGAGCGCCGGCCTCGACGGCGCCGCCTGGGTGACCGAGAACTCGTGCTGGACCTGCCAGCCGAGGAGGCACCCGGGGTTGCGCACGACCGAGATCGAGAAACAGCCTTCGCCGTCGACGAAGCCGACGACCCACTGCTCGAGACCTGGCCTTTCCTGCTGATTGCCCGCACCGGACGGGTTGTCACTGGCCATGGCCGCACCCTACTGCGAGGGTGGGACAGCCAGTACCGCCGGATACTCGGGGTTTCCAGCATATAGCCGACTGCACTCGGCGCGTCGCCGCGCCGAGGGGCAGGACCTGGTGCACGTTCCAGGTCGTCTACCTTAGTACCGTTATAGTTACAGCAGCCGTTTACTGGCGCTTAAGTTCAGAGCTTCGCCCTGCAAGCAGGGCTAACCCCTCCCCTTAACGTTCCAGCACTGGGCAGGCGTCAGTCCGTATACGGCGTCTTTCGACTTAGCACGGACCTGTGTTTTTAGTAAACAGTCGCTTGAGCCTGGTCTCTGCGGCCGCCTCCCGCTCACACCGCGGAGGTGATCACGGGTTGCGGCACCCCTTATCCCGAAGTTACGGGGTCAAGTTGCCGAGTTCCTTAACCAGTGTTCGCTCGATCGCCTTAGTATTCTCTACTTGCCCACCTGCGTCGGTTTGGGGTACGGGCTCCAACTCCGCTCGCTAGAGGTTTTTCTCGGCAGCATAGGATCATCCACTTCGCCTCAGTCGGCTCGGCATCGTGTCTCAGGCTTGATGTCCGGCGGATTTGCCTACCGGACGCCCTACGCACTTACCCCAGGTCAACCAACGCCTGGGCTGGACTACCTTCCTGCGTCACCCCATCGCTAGCCTACTACCGGGTCTGTCGGTAGACCCCCGTAGGGGTTTCCCTTAGTACCCCGGGTTCAGCTCGGGCGCGGAGTCAGAGGTACGGGAATATCAACCCGTCGTCCATCGACTACGCCTCTCGGCCTCGCCTTAGGTCCCGACTCACCCTGGGCGGATTAACCTTCCCCAGGAACCCTTGGGCATTCGGCGGACGGGTTTTTCACCCGTCTTTCGTTACTCATGCCGGCATTCTCACTTGATGCGCGTCCACGGCTGGGTCACCCCGCCGCTTCACGCGCGCATCAACGCTCCCCTACCCACCCACGCGCTTGGACATGTGGTGCGACCCACATGCCGGGCGATACCGTGAGTGCCGCAGCTTCGGTGGTGTGCTTGAGCCCCGCTACATCGTCGGCGCGGAGTCACTTGACCAGTGAGCTATTACGCACTCTTTCAAGGGTGGCTGCTTCTAAGCCAACCTCCTGGTTGTCTGGGCAACTCCACATCCTTTTCCACTTAGCACACGCTTAGGGACCTTAGCTGGCGGTCTGGGCTGTTTCCCTCTCGACTACGAAGCTTATCCCCCGCAGTCTCACTCCTGGACTCTCACGTGACGGCATTCGGAGTTTGGCTGAGGTTGGTAAGCTTGTAGGCCCCCTAGCCCATCCAGTGCTCTACCTCCGTCACGAAACATCCAAGGCTGCACCTAAATGCATTTCGGGGAGAACCAGCTATCACCGAGTTTGATTGGCCTTTCACCCCTAACCACAGGTCATCCCCCAGGTTTTCAACCCTGGTGGGTTCGGGCCTCCACGAGGTCTTACCCTCGCTTCACCCTGCCCATGGTTAGATCACTCGGCTTCGGGTCTAGGACACGCGACTGGGACGCCCGTTTCAGACTCGCTTTCGCTACGGCTCCCCCACTCGGGTTAACCTTGCCGCGTATCGCTAACTCGCCGGCTCATTCTTCAGAAGGCACGCCGTCACAGCTCCCGAAGGAACCGCTCCGACTGTTTGTAGGCACACGGGTTCAGGTACTATTTCACTCCCCTCCCGGGGTACTTTTCACCTTTCCCTCACGGTACTAGTCCGCTATCGGTCGCCAGAGAGTGTTTAGCCTTAGGGGGTGGTCCCCCCGGATTCAGACGGA
>Ga0209382_10000509_pt1:5000-64509 | contig 64509 bp, 61 predicted proteins | sample SoiMetdeltSBSDD5_FD_187599 | JGI IMG/M metagenome (GOLD analysis project Ga0209382, IMG submission 187599) | Bulk soil microbial communities from a Populus tree surrounding site in Tennessee, USA - Soil MetaG P. deltoides SBSDD5 (SPAdes) (version 2) | ecosystem: Environmental >...
TTATCCGGATGCGCCAAGGAACCGTTCCAAGGGGGCAAGCCCCCGAGGGACGGGGTTTTGGCACTGGCTTTTCACACACTGTTGAGTTTTCAAGGAACGTCGCCGGGTTGCTCTTCGGCGACTCACCTGCGGTTCCCGCGTCCTGTCACCGCCGGAGCGGCGGACGGTACCACGGGCCTTTCAAGATCGTCAAAGACTTCCCACCTGCCCGGGCAGCGTACTCCTGGTGGAGCACCACCTGCCACGTCGACACCTTCACACAGAAGCGCCGCCCTGCGCCCGGACCTGCTGGGCGTCAGGACGGCCACCGAACAGCCGTCGGATCGAATCCTCTTGGCGCTCGGCGACCTCCTGTCTTCCGATGCCGACGCCGCCGGCGTCGTTCCGGAGAGGTCCTCGGTCTCGAAGAACTTCCCTGCGTGCAGCCTGGAGAAGGTAGCACCGGGTTCGACAGCGTGTCAACTCGCCGACCGGTGTCGGATGCCAAGAAGCACAACGGATCCAGCGGGTCAGGGCATTCCCGGGCGCCTCAGGACGGGCGGGGGTCCCGGGGCGGCTGGAGCCGCAGCGGGGAGCGGCGGCCGACGGTCAGCAGGCGTCCGTCCAGCTCGGCCAGCGGCCAGCTCTGCTCGACCGAGTCGACCGGTTTGCCGTCGAGACGGACGGCGCCCTGGTCGACCAGGCGCCGGGCCTCGCCCCTGGAGCCGACCAGGCCGGCCTCGGCCAGCAGGGCCACCACCCACACGGCGCCGTCGCGGACGGCCGATCCCGGGATGGCCAGCGGCGTCGCCGACGCGGCGTCCGCGCTGGCCCCGGCCCGCTGGCGCACGCCGGCGTCGAAGGCGGCCTCGGCGCCGCGGGCGGCCTCCGGGCCGTGGTAGAGGGCCACCACCTCGCGGGCCAGCCGGCGCTTGACGTCGCGGGCCGCGGCCCCGCCGGCGGCCGCCTGGGCGGCCAGCGCCTCCACCTCGGCCGGGTCCAGGGCGGTGGTGAGCCTGAGGTACTCGGGGACCACCTGGTCGGGGATGCGCATGAGCTTGCCGTACTGGACCTCGGGCGGCTCGTCCAGGTAGATGCCGTTGTCGAGGCTCTTGGACATCTTCTGGACGCCGTCGGTGCCGCGCAGCAGCGGCATGGTCAGCACCACCTGGCTGGGCTGGCCGTGGGCGCGCTGGAGGTCGCGGCCGACGTGCAGGTTGAAGGTCTGGTCGGTGCCGCCCAGCTCCAGGTCGGCCTTGATGGCGACCGAGTCCATGCCCTGCATCAGCGGGTACAGGAACTCGACCAGGGAGATCGGCTGGCCGGCGGCGTAGCGGTTCCGGAAGTCGTCGCGCTCCAGCAGGTTGGCCACGGTCACGTGGGCGGCCAGCCGGGCCACGTCGGCGAAGGTCATGGGGGCCAGCCACTCGGCGTTCCAGCGCACCTCGGCGGCGTCGACGTCCAGCACCCTGCCCACCTGCTCGAGGTAGGTGCGGGCGTGCTCGGCGACCTCGGCCTCGGTCTGCCGGCGGCGGGTCTGGCTGCGCCCGCTGGGGTCGCCGACCAGGCCGGTGAAGTTGCCGATGATGAGCACCACGGTGTGGCCGAAGCGCTGGAACTGGTCCAGCTTGCGCAGGACGACGGCGTGGCCGAGGGTCAGGTGGGCCGAGGACGGGTCGATGCCGAGCTTGACCCGGAGCGGCCGCCCCTCGGCCGCGGCCGCCTCCAGCCGCTCGACCAGTCCGCCGGGCGGCGAGATCTCGGCCACCCCGCTGGCCAGCACCCGGGCCTGCTCGGCCGGCGACACCGTCACCTGGATCCTCCCCTGCCCCGACCGCCTGGACGACGGTGGACGGCCATCAGCCTACAGCCAGTGGTACCGTCGCGGTCCCCCGGCCACCCCTCCCCTCTGGTTGCGAAAGGCGATGGGCCCGCACTTCAAGAAGACCGTGACCCTCGACGTCGGGGGCCGCCGGCTGGAGCTGCGGGTCGCTCAGGACCTGTTCAGCAGCCACGAGGTCGACGTGGGCACGCGCCTGCTCCTGCGCACCCTGGCCGGGCCCGAGCACGGGCGCCGGCGGCTGGTCCTCGACCTGGGCTGCGGGTACGGTCCGCTCGGGCTGGGGCTGCGGGCGGCCGCCGCCGACCGGGTGGTCCACCTGGTCGACCGGGACGCGCTGGCCGTCGAGTACAGCCGCGAGAACGCGGCCGCCAACCGGCTGGACGGCGTCGAGGCCTACGGCAGCCTCGGCTACGCCGACGTGCGGGCCGCCGGGTTCGACCTGGTCGTCTCGAACATCCCGGCCAAGGCGGGGCCGCCGGTCATCGAGCAGCTCCTGCTGGGCGGGGCCGGGCTGATGGCCCCCGGCGGCCTGGTCGCCGTGGTGGTCATCGCGCCCATCCGGGAGCAGGTGGCCGCCGTCCTGGAGGGGGCCGCGGGGGTCGAGGTCGTGTTCCGGCGGGCCACGGCCGGCTACGCCGTCTTCCACTACCGGTTCCGCGGGCCGGCGGCGGCCGCCGGGCCGGCCGACCCGGCCGATGGCCTCCAGGTGTACGAGCGCCAGCAGGTCTCCATCAGCCACGGCGGCGTCACCGTGCGGCTGCGGACGGCCTACGGCCTGCCCGAGTTCGACTCGCTCGGCTACACGACCAGGCTGGTCGCCGACGCGCTCCTGCGGCCCGGCGGCCGGCCGCCGGGCACGGCGCTGGTCCTGCACCCCGGGCAGGGCTGGCTGCCGTGCCTGCTGTGGGCGGCGGCGCGGCCCGGCGAGCTCCGGCTGGTCGACCGCGACCTGCTCGCCCTGCGCTTCAGCCAGGCCAACCTGGTGGCCAACGGCTGCCCGCCCGAGCGGGCCCGCATCGGCCACCAGGTCGATCCCGACCCGGCCGGGCTCCGGGACGCCGACCTGGTCGTGGCCATGCTGCGCCCCAGGGAGCCGCCGGAGGCGACGGCCGCGACCGTCCGGCGGCTGGTGGCCGAGGTCCCCCGCGGGGCCAGGGTGGTGCTCGGGGCCAGCTCGACCGCCATCACCCGCGGCCTGGCCGCCCTGGATGCGGCCCGGCCGCCGTTCCGCACCGTCGACCGGCGGCGCGCCAAGGGGTCCAGCGCGGTGGTGCTCGAACGCCGCTGAGGTGGGCCGGTGCGGGGCCGTGGGCGGGCGGGCGGACGCCGGTGAGCAGCAGCGGGCCGGTCACGGCGCCCGCCTGGCCGGGCGGCGCGCCGGGCCGGGGCGGCCCGGGGAGGTGTGGGGGTCGCCGGCGTGCAGGGCCCGCCAGGGGCGGTCGGCGGCGGCGGTGACCCCGACCCTGCCCGTCCAGGTCACCTGGTCGTCGGGGACCGGCCAGCCGGCACAGAGCAGCACCGGGGCCCGGTCCAGGGGGAGGCCGTTGGCCCAGCCGGCCAGGCCGAGGGCCTGGCAGAGGCGGGCCGGGCCCCTGGCCAGGTCGCGGGGGCGGCTGGCCGGACGCCGGGCCCGCATGCGCTCGACGCCGCAGACCGGTTCGCCGGCCCGCAGCAGCACCGCCTGGGCCACCCCCTCGGGGGCGCAGACCACGTTGGCGCACCAGTGCATCCCGTAGGTGAAGTAGAGGTAGAGGTGGCCGGGAGGGCCGAACATGACCGCGTTGCGGGGGGTGGGGCCGCGGTGGGCGTGGCTGGCCGGGTCGAGCCCGGCCCCGTCGTAGGCCTCGGCCTCGACCAGCCGGACCGCGCTGGGGCCCTCCGGTGCCTGGTGCACCAGCAGCCGCCCGAGCAGGTCGCGGGTCACCTCCAGCAGCGGCCGCAGGTAGAAGCCCTGGGGCAACGGCTCCAGGGCCCCCGGCGGGAGCGGCGCCGTTGTCATCGGCCCGGGCGGCCCTTGGCGAGGAACCGGCGCAGGTCGTCCAGGGGCAGGGTGTTGAGGACCCGGTCGGGGGTGGTCCAGCCGCGGCCGGCGGTGGCCACGGCGAAGCGCATGTTGGCCAGGTGGCCGGGGCCGTGGCTGTCGGAGCCGAAGGCCAGCGTGACCCCGAACTGGTGGGCGAGGCGGACCTGCTCATCGCCCAGGTCGAGGCGGTGCGGGGAGCCGTTGACCTCCAGGGCGGTGCCGGTGCGGGCGGCCGCCCGGTACAGCGCCTCCAGGTCGACGTCGCCGGCGGCCCGGCTGCCGATGCGCCGGCCGGTGGGGTGGCCGATGACGTTGACCGCCGGGTGCTCGCAGGCGGCCAGCAGCCGGGCCGTGAGCTGCTCGCGGGGCTGGTCCAGGCGGTCGTGGACGCTGGCCACGAGCACGTCGAAGCCGTCCAGGAAGGCGTCGTCGTAGTCGAGCGACCCGTCGCCGCCGATGTTCAGCTCGGCCCCGTGGAGCAGGGCGATGTCGCCCCGGCGCCGCTCCAGGGCCCGGATGCGCTCGCGCTGGGCCAGGAGCTGGTCGCGGCTGGCCCCGCCCAGGCCGAGCCGTTCGCCGTGGTCGGTGATGGCCAGGAACCGGTAGCCGCGGGCCCGGGCCGCCTCCACCATGACCTCCAGGGGGGCGGTGCCGTCGGGCGACAGGTCGGTGTGGCAGTGGAAGTCGCCGCCGACGTCGTCCAGGGCGACAAGGGCCGGCAGCTGGCCCCGGCGGGCGGCGTCGACCTCGCCGCGGTCCTCGCGCAGCACCGGCGGCACCCAGGCCATGCCCAGGCGGTCGTAGACCACCTCCTCGTCCTCGGCCACGATCAGCTCGCCGCCCCGCTCGAACAGGCCGTACTCGCTGAGCTTGAGGCCGGCCTTGACGGCGCGCTCGCGGACGCGGACGTTGTGGGCGGCCGAGCCGGTGAAGTACTGCAGGGCCGCCCCCCAGACCTCGGGCCGGACCGTGCGCAGGTCGACCTGGAGGCCGTCCCTGGTCCGGATCGAGGTCTTGGTGTCGCCGCGGGCGGCGACCTCGGCCACCTGGGGCAGCTCGGCGAAGGCGCGGGCGGCGGCGGCCGGGTCGTCGGCGGCGGCCAGCAGGTCGATGTCGTGGACGGCGGCCTTCATGCGGCGCAGCGACCCGGCGACCTCGACCCGCTCGATCCCGTCGACGGCGGCCAGCCGGTCGCGCAGCGCCTCGGCCACGGGCAGGGCCACGGCCAGGGGGATGCCGCCCATCCGCTGGGACATCCGCCCCAGGGCGCGGCGCAGGTTGGCCTCGGTGCGCACGCCCATCCCGGGCAGGCCGGCCACGCGGCCGGCGGCGACCGCCTCGGCCAGCTCCTCGGGCGAGGACACCCCGAGCCGCTCGTGGACCAGGCGGGCCTTTGCCGGGCCGAGGCCGGGCACCCGGACCAGGGCCCGCAGCCCGGGCGGGACCTGGGCCCGGAGCTCCTCCAGCTTGGCCACCCGGCCCGTGTCCAGGTACTCGCGGACCTTGGCGGCGATGGCCTTGCCGACCCCGGGGATGGCGGCCAGCTCGCGCTCGGACAGGCCGGACAGGTCGGCGCCGTACCCGGAGAGGGCGCGGGCGCCGCGGTCGTAGGCCCGGACCCGGAAGCCGGTCTCGCCGGTGAGCTCCAGCAGCTCGGCCATCTCCGAGAACAGCCGCGCCAGCTCCTCGTTGCCCCAGGCCATGGGCCAGCGCCTCCCTCAGGCGGCCGGGCCCCTGGGCCCGGTGTCGCCGCTTGCCTCCAGGTGGTCGGTGGGCTCCCCCAGCGGGCCGCGGCCCAGCGGCAGGTCGGTGCGCTCGACCCGCCGGCCGGGGCGGGCCCACCAGCCGGCGGCCAGGGCGGCCCCGACCACCCCCCAGGCGACCAGCACGCCCAGGGTGAGCAGGGACGAGGTCAGACCGAAGTCGCGTACCCGGTCCAGCCGCAGGACCAGCACCGGCCCGAGCGGCACGCCCAGCCCGACCGCCACCGCGGCCAGCCGGCCGCCCGAGGGGACGGGGACGACCACGGCGGCCAGGACGGCCCCGACGCAGGGGGCGACCAGCAGCAGCGCGACCCGCAGGGCCAGCTCCACCGGCTGCAGAATAAGATCGGACTCGCGGCCCGCGACCACGGCGGCCAGGGCGGTGACCAGGACGGAGGCGGCGAACCCGGCGAGGCCGGCGGCGACCGCCCAGCGCCACCCCGGCGGTCCCCCGGACCCCCCCGATCCACCGGGGGACCACCCCGGCGGTCCCCCGGACCCCCCCGGGCGGCCGGCGTCGTCGTCCGGCGATCGAGCGATCACCCGCGGGAGAGGGTCATCAGCTCGGCTCGGCGGAGCCGGTGAGCAGCCACGACAGCAGGGCCTTCTGGGTGTGGAGGCGGTTCTCGGCCTGGTCGAACACGGCCGAGCTGGGGCCGTCCATGACCTCGGCGGCGATCTCCTCGCCCCGGTGGGCGGGCAGGCAGTGCAGCACCATCACGTCCGGGGCGGCGGCCATCACCGTGTCGGTGGACAGCTGGTAGGGCTTGAAGATCAGGGCCCGCTCGCCGTGCTCCAGCTCCTGGCCCATGGACGCCCACACGTCGGTGTAGAGCACGTCGGCGTCCTTGGCCGCGGTGGCCGGGTCGCGGGTCAGCTCGACGCTGCCGCCGGTGGTGGCCGCGATCTCGGTGGCCCGGCGGACCACCTGGGGGATGGGCTCGTAGCCCAGGGGGGTGGCCACGGCCACGTGCATGCCCATCTTGGCCCCGGCGAACAGCAGGCTGTGGGCCACGTTGTTGCCGTCGCCGAGGTAGCCCAGGCGGATGCCCTGCAGGCGGCCCTTGCGCTCGCGGATGGTCTGGAGGTCGGCCAGGGCCTGGCAGGGGTGGGCGTAGTCGGAGAGGGCGTTGACCACCGGGACGGTGCCGCCCCTGGCCAGCCGCTCCAGGCTCTCCTGGGCGAAGGTGCGCAGCACGATGGCGTGGACAAAGCGCGACAGGACGGCCGCGGTGTCCTCCAGGGTCTCGCCCCGGCCCAGCTGGAGCTCGGCCCCGGACAGGGGCAGGGGGTAGCCGCCGAGTTCGTGGACGGCGACCTCGAAGGAGACCCGGGTGCGGGTCGAGGGCTTCTCGAAGATGAGGGCGACGGTGCGGCCACCGAGGGTGTCGCGGGGCCGCCGGTCGGCCTTGTGCCGGTCGGCCCCGTCGAGCAGGGCGACCAGCTCGCCGGGGTCGACGTCGTCGACCGACAGGAAGTCACGTTTGCTCATGGGCGCTCCCCTGGGGCGTCACCGCTGGCCAGCGACTTGACCCGCGTTGCCAGGGTGGTGATGTCGAAGGGCTTCTCCAGCACGGCCTCGGGGCCCAGCTCGCTGCGGAGCGGCGCGATCGCATCGGGGGCGCCGGTCACCACCAGGAGCGCGAAGGGCAGGGAGCCGTCGGCCCGGCGCAGGCGCCGGATGACGTCGGGGCCATCGAGCCCGGGCATCATGACGTCGAGCAGCACCACGTCGGGGTCGACGGTGCGGGCCAGCTCCAGGCCCTCCTCGCCGTCGGCGGCCAGGATGACCTCCAGCGCCTCGTCCTCCAGGATCGTCTGGAGCAGCCCGCGCACGCTGGGGTCGTCCTCGACCACGAGCACGCGATTGGACGCCATCTGGGCCTTTCCGGGTTGCCGAGCCGCGGCCGGGGTGGGCACGGCCGGAGCGCCTAGTCTAACCCGCCGTGGCGACGGAGGGTCTCGGGGGGCAGGTCGGTGGTGGTCACGGTGGCCGCGGCCGGGCCGACGCCGAGGTCGACGGCCAGGTCGACCTGGGCCTTGGCGGCGACCGCGGCCGCGGCCCCCTCGTCGTGGGCGGCCGAGCGGCCGGCGGCGAAGACGGTGACCGGGCCGAAGCTGACCCCGACCCGGCCCGGCTCCAGGGCCACCCCGGCGGTGCCGAGGGCGTCGAGCACGGCCGGCCAGGCGGGCACGCCGGCGGCCAGGGCGGCCCGCAGGGCGACCGAGCCCGCGACCGCCCTGGCCGCGGCCAGGGCGTCGGTGTGGTCGGCGGCGCCGTGGACGGTGACCACCACCAGCTTGCGGGCGCCGGGGACGCGCAGGGCCAGGCCCTCGGCCAGGGACTCGCACAGCTGGGTCAGGGCCGACTCGAAGGCCGCGGCCCCGTCCGAGCCGGCCCGCAGGGTCGGGGCGGCCGCGGTGGCGTTGGCCAGCAGCAGGGCCGCGTCGGCCATGCCGGGGGCCTGGTCGACCATGACCCGCTCGAAGGAGCGGGCCAGGGCCCGGCCGAGCAGGCCGTCGAGCACGCCCCCCTCGACGGTGGCGTCGGTGGTGAGCAGGACCAGGGTGGTGGCGGCGGGGGGGTCCGGGGACCTCAAGCCCGGGCCCCCGGTGGACGGGGGCTGCTGCTCGAAGGCGGGGGCGAACGGGACCGAGGCCTTGGCGGCGCCGCCGATGCGGACCTCGCCCTCGGACCAGGCCACCGCGACCGCGTGCTCGCGGGCGACCCCGCCCGAGGCGGTCATGGCCTTGGCGACCTCGCCCGACCCGCGCCGGCCGAGGGCGGCGCTCGCCTTGTCGGCGGCCTCGGCGGCGTCGGCCAGGGCGAGGCGGACCCCGACCGCCCCGGTGCCGCACAGCAGCACCTCGCCGGCCGGGCAGCCGATGGCGGCCGCGCAGCGGGCGGCCAGGGCGGCCGCGTCGGCGTCGCCCTCGGGACCGGTGGCGGCGTTGGCGCTGCCGGCGTGGACCAGCACCGCCCGGGCCAGCCCGGCCCGCAGCTGGGCCCGCGACCAGCGCACGGGGGCGGAGGCGAACGGGTGGGAGGTGAAGCGGCCGGCCGCCACCGAGGTCTGCTGGCTCACCACCAGCCCCAGGTCGGGCCCTGGCCCCGAGGTCAGCCCGGCGTCGACCCCGGCCGCCCGGAACCCCCTCGGCGCGCACAGCCCACCCTCGACGCCTGCGACCGTGTAATCAACCAACTGGCCCTACCTCTCACGGCAGTCCCTGGTCCAAGAGTGGCTCGCCCTACCCTACCCGGCGGTGCGCAGGACCGCCCGCAGTCGCTCGGCGGCCAGGGCGGCCATGCGGTCGCGGGCGGCGGCGCCGTCGGCGTCGGTGAGGGTGCGGTCGGCCGCCTGGAGGGCGACCCGGTAGGCGAGGTTGCGGTGGCCGGGCGGCAGCGGCGGCCCCTGGTAGGCGTCGAACAGGGTCAGCCTGGCGAGCAGGTCGCCGCCGGCCTCGCGCAGCACGGCCTCCAGGTCGGCGGCCGCGACCCCCGGGGGGACCAGGAAGGCCACGTCGAAGGAGAGCTCCGGGTAGGGCGACGGCGTGGCCGCCGGGCGCATCCGCGGCACCGCGGCCAGCAGCGGCCCCAGCTCCAGCTCGACCGCGAAGGAGGCGGCGGGCAGCTCCCAGGCGGCCGCCACCCGCGGGTGGAGCTGGCCGAGCAGCCCGACCGGCAGGTCCTCGAGCAGGACGCCGGCGCAGCGGCCCGGGTGGAAGGGCGGCGGCTCCTGGGCCCGGTAGCCGACCCCGGGCACCCCGAGGGCGGCCACCAGCCCCTCGACCACGCCCTTGGCGTCGGCGAAGTCGAACGGCCGGCGGGGGTCGTCGTGGCGGCCGGCCGGGGCCTGCCCGGCGAGCAGGATGCCCAGGGTGAGCGGCTCGCTGGGCAGCTCCTTTGTGGGGTCGGGGAGGAACACCGCGCCCATTTCGTAGACGGCGACCCCGTCCTCGCCCCTGGCCAGGTTGCGCCCGGCCACCTCGGCCAGGCCCGGCAGCAGGGTGGTGCGCAGCTCGGGCGCCTCCTCCGAGATCGGGTTGGCCAGGCGCAGGGTCAGTCGGCGGGGGTCGTCGGCGGGCAGCCCGAGCCGGTCCAGGGCGGCCTGGGACAGGAACGGGTAGGTCTGGACCTCGGTCACGCCCATGCCGGCCAGGACCTCCCTGGCCTGGCGGCGCAGCCGCTGGGCGGGGGTGAGGCCGCCGCCGGTGGCCCCGGGCAGGGTCGCCGGGACCTGGTCGTAGCCCCAGCCGCGGGCCACCTCCTCCTCCAGGTCGGCCCACAGCTCCAGGTCGAAGCGCCAGCTGGGCGGGACGGCGAGCACCGTCCGCCGGTCGGCGACCTCGGTCCGGCAGCCGTAGGCGCGCAGGTGGGCGGCGGCGAACTCGGGGTCGGCGGGGGCGCCCAGCCGCCGCGCCGACCGGGCCCAGTCGAGCCGGATGGCGGGCCGCTCCGGCACCCCGGGGCCGGCCCGCAGCCGCCCGCCGGCCACGCTGCCGCCGGCCAGGGCGGCCATGAGCGCGGCCGCCTGGTCGCAGACCGGCTCGGCCCCGGCCGGGTCGACCCCGCGGGCCCAGCGCTGGCCGCCCTCGGTGCTCATGCCGAGCCGGCGCATGGTCCGCCGGACGCTGGCCGGCGGGAAGTGGGCCGACTCGATCAGCACGTCGCTGGTGGCGGCGCGGACCTCGGTGTCCTCGCCGCCCATGATCCCGGCCAGGGCCAGGACCTGCTCGCCGGAGGTGATCACCGTGTCCTCCTCGGTGAGGGCGCGGTCGCGGCCGTCCAGGGTGCGGACGGTCTCGCCCTGGTCGGCCCGGCGGACCACGATCCGCCGGCCCGGCACCAGGTCCAGGTCGAAGGCGTGCAGCGGCTGGCCCTGGTCGAGCAGCAGGTAGTTGGTGACGTCGACCACCGCCCCGAGGGGCCGCTGGCCGTACAGGTACAGCCGCCTGGCCATCCACAGCGGGGCCGGGCGGGCCGCGTCCAGGCCCTGGACGACCCGGGCGGCGTACAGCGGGCAGCCCTCGGTGTCGTCGACCGCGACCGAGGCCAGCTGGTCGGCCGGCGGGCCGGTCTCGGGGACGGTCAGGTCGAGCGGCTTGAGCTGGTTGCCGACCAGCAGCGCGACCTCGCGGGCGATGCCGCGCATGGACAGGATGTCGCCCCGGTTGGGGGCGGTCTTGACGTCCAGGACGCTGTCGCGCAGGTCGACCGCCTCGACCACGTCGACCCCGACCGGGGTGTCGGGCGGCAGGACCAGGATCCCGGAGTGGTCGTCGAACACGCCCAGCTCCCGGGCCGAGGCCAGCATGCCGTCGGACCAGGCGCCGCGGACCTTGCGGCGGCCGATCTCGATCCCGCCGGGCAGCTTGGCCCCGGGCGCGGCCCAGGGGACCACGTCGCCGGGGGCGAAGTTGCGGGCGCCGCAGACCACCGAGCGGTCCTCGCCGCCGGCGTCGATGCGGACCAGGACCAGCCGCTCGGCGTCGGGGTGCTGCGTGACCTCGAGGACCCGGGCGGTGAGGATGCCGGCCAGGTCGTCGCCGACCCGGTGGATGGTCTCGATCTCGATGCCGGCGAAGGTGAGCCGCTCGGCCAGGGTGGCGGCCGGGACGTCGACGTCGACGTGGTCGGCCAGCCAGGAGAGCGGGACGCGCATCTGCTGCTCCTTTCTAGACGCTGGTCAGCCAGCGGACGTCGTTGTCGGTCAGGGTGCGCAGGTCGGCCAGGCCGGAGCGGAGCATGAACGGCCGCTCGATGCCGGTCCCGGCGGCGAAGCCGGAGACCTCGTCGGGGTCGTAGCCGCCGGCCCGGAGCACGTTGGGGTGGACCATGCCGGCGCCGAGCAGCTCGATCCAGCCCTCGCCGCGGCAGGTGCGGCAGCCGGCCCCGGTGCCGCCGCAGATGAAGCAGGACACGTCGACCTCGGCCCCGGGCTCGACGAACGGGAAGTAGGAGGGGCGCAGGCGGATCTGGCGCTCCTCGCCGAAGTAGGCGCGGGCGAAGGCGAGCAGCGTGCCCTTCAGGTCGGCCATGGTCAGGCCGCGGTCGACGGCCAGGACCTCGACCTGGTTGAACACCGGCACGTGGGTGGCGTCGGGGGTGTCGGCCCGGTAGCAGCGGCCGGGGGCGACGACGTAGACCGGCGGCGGCCCGGCCTGCATGGTCCGGATCTGCACCGGCGAGGTCTGGGTGCGCAGCACCAGCTCGCCCGCCTCCCGGCCGTCGCCCGACTCGAGGTACAGGCTGTCCTGCATGGACCGGGCCGGGTGGTCGGGGGGGATGTTGAGGGCCTGGAAGTTGTACCAGTCGGTCTCGACCTCGGGGCCCTCGGCGACCCGGTAGCCGAGGCCGATGAAGATGTCGACGATCTCGTCGGTGGTCCGGGTCACCGGGTGGATGGCGCCGCGGGGCGGCACCCGGCCGGGCAGGGTGACGTCGACCCGCTCGGCCTCGAGCAGGGCCTGGTCCCGCTCGGCCTCCAGCTCGGCCCGGCGGGCGGCCACCTCGGCCCGGAGGCTGGTCCTGGCCTGGTTGACGCGGCGGCCCAGGTCGCGGCGGGCCTGCTCGTCGAGGCCGCCCAGGGAGCGCTGGACCTCCCCGAGGGCCGAGCGCCTGGCCAGGTGGGCCTGCTCGGCCTCGCGCAGGCTGTCGAGGTCGGTGGCGTCGGCGATGGCCCGCCGCCCGGCGGCGACGACGGCGTCCAGGTCTGGGGTTGGCATGCTCGAGCTCCTCACGTGAACGGCAACGACGACTCGTCCGCTTCGCGGTCGCCCCGCTCGGGCCGGGTGCCGGGCTCAGGTGATGCCGGCCAGCTCCAGGCCCCCGCGGGGCAGGCGAAATCGCAGGGTGGTGCCGTCCTCGGGCGACGAGTCGGCCCAGATCCGGCCGTCGTGGGCCTCGACAAGGCCGCGGGCGATGAACAGGCCGAGCCCGGTGCCGCCGGGCGACCCGTGGCCGGTCCGCCGGTAGAACTTGGTGAAGATCAGGGGGAGCTGGTCGGCGGGGATGCCGACGCCGTGGTCGCCCACGGCGACCTCGACCTCGGTCTCGGTGGCCCGGCCGGTCACCGTGACCGCCCCGCCGTCGGAGTACTTCACCGCGTTCTCCACCAGGTTGGTCAGCACCTGCTCGATCTTGTCGGGGTCAGCATAGACGCGCGGGAAGCCGTCGGGGAACGTGAGCTGGAAGCGGTGGCGGTCGTGCTGGAGCTGGAAGCGGCCGACGATGCCCTCGGCCATGGCGGCCAGGTCGAACTCGGTGCGGCGCAGCTCCAGGCGGCCGGCGTCGATGCGGGAGACGTCCAGCAGCTCCTTGATGAGCCGGGTCACCCGGTCGGCGTCCATGTTGACGGTGGCCAGCATCTCCCGCTTCTGGTCGTCGGTGAAGCGCTCCCAGCGGTGCAGCAGGGTCGAGGTGAAGCCCTTGACGCTGGTCAGGGGCGAGCGCAGCTCGTGGGCGAGGGTGGAGATGAGCTCGCCCCGCTGGCTGTCGGCCCGGTTCCGGGTCGAGGCGTCCCGCAGCACGCACACCGCCTGGACGACCCGGCCGGCGCCGTCGCGCAGGAACCTGGCGGTGAGGTCGACCGGGGTCGGCTCGCCCCCGGCGACCAGGTGCAGCTCGCGCACCGGGACCCGGCGCACCCCGGGGAGGCGGCGCAGCCGCTCCGTGCAGGTCCACCAGGGGTTGCCGGCGCCGTCGCGCAGGGGCATGGCGTCGTCCATCGGCCGGCCCACCAGCTCGTCGCGGCTCGCCCTGGCCAGCCGCTCGGCGGCCGGGTTGGCGTAGGCGACCCGGCCCTCGGCGTCGACCACCACCACCGCGTCGGGCAGCAGCTCCAGGTAGGCCCCGTCATCGGCCAACGGCGGCCTCCTGACCTGTCCGGGTGGCCTCGTACAGCAGGACGGCCGCGGCGGCGGCCAGGTTGAGGCTCTCGGCCCGGCCGGCCAGGGGGACCCGGACGACCAGGTCGAGGTCGGCGGCGATCTCGCCGGGCAGGCCGTGGGCCTCGTTGCCGAGGACCAGGGCGACCGGGTCGGAGAGCGACGCCCGGTCGGCGGTGGCGGCGGCGTGGGGGTCGGCCCCGACCAGGCGCAGGCCCCGTCGGCGCAGGGCGGTCCGCAGCGCCGGCCAGGGGGCCCCGGCGACCACCGGCAGGTGGAACAGGCTGCCGGCGGCGGCCCGGACCGCCTTGGGGCTCTCGGGGTCGACCGACCCTCGGGTGGTGACCACGGCGTCGGCGCCGAAGGCGTCGGCCGCCCGCAGCACGGTCCCGGCGTTGCCCGGGTCGCGGACCTCGGCCAGCACGCAGACCAGGCGGGGCGAGGCCGGCAGCGCCTCCAGGGGGCGGACCACGCTCGCCAGCACCGCCACCAGCCCCTGGGGGGTGGTGGTGGCGGCCAGGGCCGACAGCACCGGCTCGGCCACCAGGGTGACCCGGGCGCCGCGCCGGCGGGCCAGGTTGACCAGGCCGGCGTGGCGGGACGCGGCCCGCTCGGTGGCCAGCAGGCTGTCGGGGACGTGGCCGGCCTCAAGGGCCGACCGGATCCCCTCGGGCCCCTCGAGCAGGAAGCGACCGCCGGCCCGGGCCCGCGAGGACGGCCTGGCGAGCTTGCGCGCCGCCCGCACCGCGGGGTTGCTGGGGCTGGTGATCACGTCCACGACGGCCGCCTGGGCCGCCCGTCAGGCCTTGCCGCTGGAGCCGCTGGAGCCGTTCAGGCCCTCGCGGGCGCTGGAGACCAGGCTCGCGAACGTGCGCGGGTCGGTGACCGCGATGTCGGCCAGGACCTTGCGGTCGACCTGGATGCCGGCCGAGCGCAGGCCGGAGATGAACCGGTTGTAGGTCATGCCCTCCGCCCGGGCGGCGGCGTTGATCCGGGCGATCCACAGGGCCCGGAAGTCGCCCTTGCGCGCCCGGCGGTCCCGGTAGGCGTAGCGCAGGGAGTGCATGACCTGCTCGTTGGCGGCCCGGTGGTGGCGTCCCCGGCTGCCCCGGTAGCCCTTGGCCAGCTCCATGGTGGTGCGCTTGGCCTTGGCGCCGTGGACGGCCCGCTTGACTCTTGCCATCGGAGTTCTCTTTCGCTTCGTCGGATAGGTACGGCGACCCCGCTACAGGCCGAGCATGCGGCGCACGCCGCGCCTGTCCGCGGCCGTCACCTGGACCTCGCGGCCGAGGCGGCGCTTGCGGGCTGGGGTCTTCTTCTCGAGCTCGTGGTTCAGCCTCGACTGCCGGCGGATCAGCTTGCCGGTCTTGGTCACCCGGAAGCGCCGTGCGGCGCCCCGGTGGCTCTTCATCTTGGGCACGGGGTCTCCTGGACTTATGACGTGCTGGCGGCTGCCCTCCCGGCGGCCGGTGGCGCGCCCTTGGCGCCACCCTGGGTCTTGCGGGGCGAGAACACCGTGATCATGTTGCGCCCGTCCTGGCGGGCCGGGCTGTCGACCTGGGCGATCTCCACGAGGTCGGTGGCCAGCCGCTCCAGCAGCCGCCGCCCGAGCTCGGTGTGGGCCATCTCGCGGCCGCGGAACATGATGGTGACCTTGACCTTGTGGCCCTGCTTGAGGAACCGCTCGACGTGACCCTTCTTGGTCTGGTAGTCGTGCGGGTCGATCTTGGGCCGCATCTTCATCTCTTTGAGGGCCACCAGGCTCTGCTTGCGCCTGGCTTCCTTGGCCTTGATGGCCTGCTCGTACTTGAACTTCGAGTAGTCCATCAGCTTGACCACCGGCGGGCGGGCCATCGGGGCCACCTCGACCATGTCGAGGTCCTGCTGGCTGGCCATCCGCAGTGCGGCCTGGGTGTCCATCACCCCGAGCTGCTCGCCGTCGGCGCCGACCACCCGGACCTGGGGGGTCCGGATCCGGTCGTTGATCCTGGGTTCTACGCTGATGCTGACATCCCTCCCTGGGGCTTGCGCCCAAACGAAAAAGGCGGCGCAAGGGCCGCTCCACCGCGATGACCGGTGGTCCTGTGGTGACCCCCTGGGCCCTGGGCCCGGAGGTGAGAAGCCCTCGCTTCTGCTTTGCTCCGTATGTGGTTGACGGGCCCGAAGGTGCTCGGACCCGACCGAATCAACGCTACTGTAGCGTCGATTGTTCCCGCTGTCGACGCCGCGAGGAGCCCCGATGTCGGAGCAGGACCTGACCCCCGACCAGCTCGAGCAGCTGCGCGAGCAGCTCGCCTCGGTGTCGGCGGGTGACGTGGTCGCCGAGGCCGCCATGTCGCTGATCGCGCTGGCCTATGTCCGCCTCGGCATCCCGCCCGAGCAGCATGCCCGCTACCGCGACCTGGACGCCGCCCGCCTGCTGATCGACGCGCTCGGCGGGCTGCTGTCGGCCGCCGAGGGCCGCCTGGGCGCCCCCGAGCCCAGCCTCCGCGACGCCCTGGCCAACCTCCGCCTGGCCTTCGCCGAGGTCGCCGCGACCGCGGAGGGCTCTGCCCCCCGCACGCCCCCCGGAACCGAACCGGAGCCCGAGGACTCGGGGATCCTGCGGCCCCCCGGCGGGCTGTGGGTGCCGGGGCAGGACTGAGGATCGGGAACGCAGAAGGCCCCGCCCTGAGGGCGGGGCCTTCGAACCTTGCGTGATGCCGGACGTCAACGAACCGAAGGCCCGTCCTGCTCCTGCTCCCTACGCAAGCGGCCGCACGTTCGAGGCCTGCGGGCCCTTGGGCCCGTCGGTGATCTCGAACTCGACGGCCTGACCCTCGTTGAGGGTCTTGTAGCCGTCGCTCTGGATGGCCGAGAAGTGGACGAAGACGTCGTCGCCGCCGTTGCGGGCGATGAAGCCGTAGCCCTTCTCGTTGCTGAACCACTTGACGGTGCCTTCAGGCAACGTGCTTCCCTCCTGTCGACCCCGGCGGCCTCGACACCGGTTGCTGAGGCATGTCGGCCGGGCCGCGCGGACTGTACCGCGACGTCAACTTAGGCACAAGCGCAGGTCAAAACGCTCGAACCGCCAGGTTGGCGGGCCGGCTAGGCGACGATCTTGGAGATCGGGAGCTCGAGGATGTCGAAGGCGCCGGCCGCCTTGAGGGTGGGGATGAGGCGGTTCACGCCTGCCTTGTCGACCACCGTCTCGACGGCGTGGAAGCCCGAGTCGGCCAACTCGGTCACGGTCGGGGCCTTCATCGACGGCAGCACGGCCAGCACCCGCTGCAGGTCGGCGTCGGCCACATTCAGCTTGATCAGCACCTTGGACCGCGCCGTGACCGCCCCGACCAGCAGGGTGAGCAGGTCGTCCATGGCCTGGCGGCGCTCGGGGTCGGCGGCCGACTCGGGGTTGGCCACCACCTCGGTGAAGGAGGTGAGCAGGGTCGCGATCACCACCATGCCGTGGCTGCGCAGGGTGGACCCGGTCTCGGTCAGGTCGACGACCGCGTCCACGATCTCGGGCACCTTGGCCTCGGTGGCCCCGTGGGAGGGGAAGATCCGGGCCGCCAGGCCCAGCTCGGCGAAGAACCGCCTGGTCAGGTTGGGGAACTCGGTGGAGACGCGCAGCCCCGGCCTGAGGTCCTCGGGGCGGGCGGCCCCGAGGTCGCGGTGGACGGCCAGGACCACCCTGACCGGGTTGGCGGTCTGCTTGGAGTAGGGCAGCTCGGCCAGGCTGACCACCTTGCTGCCGGTCTCCTCGATCCAGTCCCGGCCGGTGATGCCGAGGTCGAAGAAGCCCTCCTCGACATAGCGGGGGATCTCCTGGGGCCGCAGCAGCGACACCCGCTCGACCCTGGGGTCGTCGATGGTGCCGTGGTAGTCGCGCTCGCCGCCCCGCTTCACGGGCAGGTCGGCGGCCTCGAACAGGGCCAGGGTGGCCCGTTCCAGGCTGCCCTTGGGCAGGACCAGCTTGAGCACGACTATCCCTCTTCCTTCTCGATGGCCTCCAGCAGGCCGGCCATCTCCAGCGCGGTCAGGGCGGCCTCGGCGCCCTTGTTGCCGGCCTTGCCGCCGGCCCGGTCGAACGCCTGCTCCATGGTGTCGCAGGTCAGCACCCCGAAGGCCACGGGCACGCCGGTGGCGCGGGTGGCCGCGGCCAGCCCGGCGGCGGCCTGGCCGGCGACGTGGTCGAAGTGCGGGGTGGCCCCGCGGACCACCGCCCCGATGGCCACCACGGCGGCGTAGCGGCCGCTGGCGGCCAGCCGCTCGGCGGCCAGGGGCAGCTCGAAGGCGCCCGGCACCCAGGCCAGGTCCACGTCGGCGTCCTCGACCCCGTGGCGCCGCAGCTCCTCGACCGCCCCGGCGACCAGGGGGTCGGTGACCAGCCGGTTGAACCGGCTGGCGGCGATGGCGATGCGCCGGCCGCGGCCGTCGACGGATCCCTCGTAGACCCGCCTCATGTCGCGACCCCTTTCTCCGGGGGGCTGGTCCTGAGGCCCCCGGACCCGCCGTCCTCCTCGGGCAGCTCCAGCAGGTGGCCCATGCGCTCGCGCTTGGTCCGGAGATAGCGCAGGTTCTCGGGGTTGGGCCGGGTCTGGAGGGGCACCCGCTCCACGATCTGGAGGCCGAAGCCGTCCAGGCCGCCGTACTTGGCCGGGTTGTTGGTGAGCAGGCGCATGGTGGTCACCCCGAGGTCGACCAGGATCTGGGAGCCGATGCCGTACTCGCGCCCGTCCACCGGCAGGCCCAGGTCCAGGTTGGCGTCGACGGTGTCGCGGCCCTGCTCCTGGAGGCTGTAGGCGCGCAGCTTGTGGCCCAGCCCGATGCCGCGGCCCTCGTGGCCGCGCAGGTACACGACCACCCCGAGGCCCTCGTCGGCGATGCGGGCCAGCGCGTCCTCCAGCTGGGGGCCGCAGTCGCAGCGCAGGCTGCCCAGGGCGTCGCCGGTCAGGCATTCGGAGTGGACCCGCACCAGCACGTCCTCCTCGCCCTGGACCGCCCCCTTGACCAGGGCCAGGTGCTGCTCGCCGTCCAGCAGCGACTCGTAGGCATACGCGGTGAAGTCGCCCCAGCGGGTCGGGATGCGGGCCTCGGCGACCCGCTTGACCAGCTTCTCGTGCTGGCGCCGGGACCGGATCAGGTCGGCGATGGAGATCAGCGGCAGGCCGTGGGTGGCGGCGAAGCGTTCCAGCTGGGGCAGGCGGGCCATCTGGCCGCTGTCGTCGACGATCTCGCACAGCACCGCGGCCGGGGCCCGGCCGGCCATCCGGGCCAGGTCGACCGCGGCCTCGGTGTGGCCGGCCCGCTTGAGGACCCCGCCGTCGCGGTAGCGCAGGGGGAAGATGTGGCCCGGCCGGACCAGGTCGGCGGGCCGGGTCGCCGGGTCGATCAGGGCCTGGATGGTGGTGGCCCGGTCGGCGGCCGAGATGCCGGTGGTGGTGCCGGCGCGGGCGTCCACCGAGACGGTGAAGGCGGTCCGGTAGGGGGCGGTGTTGGCCGCCACCATCAGGGGCAGCTCCAGCTCGTCGAGGCGTTCGCCGAGCATCGGGGTGCAGATGACCCCGGAGGTGTGGCGGACGAAGAAGCCGATCGTCTGCGGGGTGGCCGCCTCGGCGGCCATGATCAGGTCGCCCTCGTTCTCGCGGTCGGCGTCGTCGACGACCACCACCATGCCGCCGGCGGCGATCGCGGCCACGGCGTCCTCGACGGCGGCGAAGCCGGTCACCGGCGCACCCTCCCCTCCACCGACGTCTCGTCGGCGCCCGCCCTCATCGGGATGCCCGCCCGGTCGGTCCAGGGCTGCACCAGCCGCTCCACGTACTTGGCGACCACGTCGACCTCCAGCTGCACCGGGTCCCCGGGGCGGCGCCGCCCCAGGGTGGTGACCTCCAGGGTGTGCGGGACCAGGGCGACCGCGAACCAGCCGGACCCGACCCCGGCCACGGTCAGGCTGACCCCGTCGACCGCCACCGACCCCTTCTCGACCACATAGCGCTCCAGGTCGGGGGGCAGCTCGACCCTGACCTCCTCACCCTGGCCCACCGGGGTCCGGTCCAGGACCTTGGCCACCCCGTCGACGTGGCCCTGGACAAGGTGGCCGCCGAGGCGGCCGCCCAGGGCCATGGGGCGTTCCAGGTTGACCTCGGCCCCGGCGGCCAGGCCGCCGAGGGCGGTGCGGCGCAGGGTCTCGGCGGCCAGGTCGGCCGCGAACCCGCCCGGGGTGGTCTCGGCCACGGTCACACAGCAGCCGTTGACCGCCACCGACTCGCCGAGCCCCAGCCGCCCGGCCAGCCAGGGCGCGTCGACCGCCAGCCGGGCCCCGCTGCCGTCGGCCGCGGCGGCCAGGGCGGCCACGGTGCCGGTCCCCTCGATGATCCCGGTGAACATCAGCCACCTCCCATGGGGCTCGGTCCGGGGGGATCCGGGGGGACGCCTTCGGCCCCACCGGTCGGTCGGGGGAACGCCACCACCCGGAGGTCGTCGCCGAGGCGGTCGACCGAGGCCAGTCGCAGCCGGCGGGCGTCGGCCAGGGTGGCCGCCCCGCTGCCCAGCAGCCCCGGTGCTCCTTTCCCGCCGATGGCGAGTGGGGCCAGGTACCAGACCAGCCGGTCGGCCAGCCCGGCCGCCCACAGGCTGGCCTGGAGCCGCGGCCCGCCCTCCACCAGCAGCTCCAGCACCCCCCGCTCCCCCAGGGCCCGGACCAGGTCGTCCAGGTCGACGGCCCGACCGGCCGGCTCGCAGATCAGCACCTCGGCGCCGGCGGCCTTCCAGGCGTCGACGGCGGAGGCCGGGGCGGCGGGGGTGGTGGCGACCAGGGTCTCGGCCTCGCCGTCGAACAGGTGGCCGGTGGCGCCGACCCGGCCGGCGGCGTCGACCAGCACCCGCAGGGGCTGGCGCCCGGTCCAGCCGGGCAGGCGGACGGTCAGCCGGGGGTCGTCGGCCAGGGCGGTGCCGGCGCCGACACAGACGGCGTCGGCCTCGGCCCGCAGCCGGTGCGCGTCCGCCCGGGCCGCCGGCCCGGTGATCCACCGGGAGGTGCCGTCGGGGGCCGCGACCTTGCCGTCCAGGCTGGCCGCGGCCTTGAGGGTGACCCGCGGCCGGCCCAGGCGGCGGTGGGTCAGGTAGGCGGCGTTCTGCTCGGCCGCGGCCTCGGCCCCGGTCCCGACGCTGACCGCCACCCCGGCGGCCTGCAGCCGGGCCAGCCCGGCCCCCCCGACCCGCGGGTCGGGGTCGGCCACCGCCGCCACCACCCTGGCCACCCCCGCCGCGACCAGGGCGTCGGCGCACGGCGGGGTGCGCCCGTGGTGGGCGCACGGCTCCAGGGTCACATAGCAGGTCGCGCCCGCGGCCAGCTCCCCGGCCGCGTCCAGGGCCATGGCCTCGGCATGGGCCAGCCCGGCCGCCCGGTGGAAGCCCTCCCCCACGACCCGGCCGTCGCGCACCAGCACCGCCCCCACCATCGGGTTCGGGCTGGCCGTGCCGCGCCCACCCTCGGCGAGCGCCACCGCCCGGGCCATCCAGGCCTCGTCGGGCTCCTGGTCTGCCGCCACCACTGCCCTCCTGCCCAGGGCGTGGTGGAGGTCGCGCACCGGGCAGGACAGCCCAGCGCGCGGCCGCCTCCTCCCATCCGGACTGTCACCGTCGGCCCCTGGGTTCCACAGGATCCACCCCGGCCGGGATACCCGGCCGGGGGTCGCGGGCTCTCACCGCCGGTAGGGAGTTCCACCCCGCCCCGGAGACGTGCTTGCTACGTCACCAGCAGCGTACACCCGGCGCGGGTGGGCCCGTTTCGGGGGGCTACCGTCGCTTCATGAGCCCCCTGGGCCCCTAGAACCCGGCGGTGCGGCGGTCCAGGGCGTAGCTGGAGCCCTGCTGGCGCTTGGCCACGTGCTTCAGCTCGGTGGCGGTGGCGACCAGCTCGCGGTGGTTGGTGAAGACGCGCTGGGCGCTGGAGGCGATGCCGAGCGAGACCGAGACGATCGGGAAGCGGCGCAGCTGGCCCTGGCGGTCCTCCAGCTCGATCGAGCCGGCGCCGGCGTCCTCGGGGTCGTACAGGGTCGGGATGCGGTCGTCGAAGCTGGTGATGACCCGGCTGGCGAAGATCTCGGCCGCCTCGGGGGGGACCAGGGCCACGAAGTCGTCGCCGCCGATGTGGCCGACGAACCCGTCGGGGCCGGCCGCGTCCTGGGCGGCCCGCCGCAGCACCTGGGCGAACAGCGAGATCACCTCGTCGCCGCGGAGGAAGCCGTAGCGGTCGTTGTAGGACTTGAAGTTGTCCAGGTCGGCGTAGGCGACCGCGACCGCCTTGCCCCGCTCCATGCGGTGGGCGATCTCCTGCTCGATCCGGTTGTTGCCGGGCAGCCCGGTCAGGGGGGAGAGCGAGCGCATCTCGCTGGCCCGCCGCAGGGTGGTCTTGACCCGCGCGACCAGCTCCATCGGGTCGAACGGCTTGATGATGTAGTCGTCGGCGCCGGCGGTCAGCCCCAGCAGCTTGTCGGCCGACAGCGACTTGGCGGTCAGCATGATCACCGGGATGTGGGCGCTGCGCCCGTCGGCCCGCAGCTTGGTGCAGACCTCGTAGCCGTCCATCCGCGGCATCATCACGTCGAGCAGGACCAGGTTGGGCTGGAGGTCGAGGGCCTTGCCGAGCGCGTCCTGGCCGTCGTGGGCCGTGATCACCTCGAAGCCCTCCAGGCGGAGGTTGACCTCGACGAACCGCACGATGTCGCGGTCGTCGTCGGCGATCAGGACCATCTCGTCCACCCTTACGCCCCTCCCTTCTCCCGCTCCATCAGCGCCCGGAACGCCTTGGCGGCGGCGGCCGGGTCGTCGGCGTGGAAGATCCCGGTGCCGACCACGAACACGTCGGCGCCCGCCTCCAGGCACCGGGGCAGCGTGTCGGCGTTGACGCCGCCGTCGACCTGGAGCGCGACCGGCCGCCCGCCCTGGGCGATGGCCCGATGGGCGGCGGCGATCTTGGGCAGCACCTGGTCGTCGAACGCCTGGCCGCCGAGGCCCGGCTCGACCGTCATGGGCAGGACCAGGTCGAGGGTGTCCAGGTAGGGCAGGACCCGCTCCAGCGGCGTGCCCGGCTTGAGGGCCAGCCCGACGTCCAGGCCGAGGTCGGCGGCGGCCCGGACCGCCCGGGCCGGGTCGTCCAACGCCTCCACGTGCATGGTGGCCCCGTTCGCCCCGGCCTCGGCGAGCGCCGGCAGCAGCGCCTCGGCGTCGGCCACCATGAGGTGGCAGTCGAGGTAGTGGCCGGTGTGGCGCCGCAGGGAGGCGACCAGCGGCGGGCCGAAGGTGAGGTTGGGGACGAAGTGCCCGTCCATGAGGTCCAGGTGGATCCAGTCGGCGGCCTCCTCCACCAGCCGGACCTGATCGGCGAGCTGGGCGAGGTCGGCGTTGAGCACCGACGGTGCCAGGCGTCGGATCACGTCGCTCCTCGGTCGTGGAACCATGGTCGTTGCCGGTGGTATCGGCCGGTTGCAAGTGAGCCTGCAATTGCAGATCTCACCTTACCTTGAACAACCGTGCATGAAACATACCGTCGGCCCCGTCGCGGTGCGGCCACAGCTGACGGGCCTCTTCCAGGCGCAGGTCGTCGCGGCGCTCCAGCAGCCCCGCGACCACGCCCTCGGTCTCGGCCCTGGTCCAGGTGCAGACCGAGTACAGCACGGTCCCGCCGGGCCGGACCGCGGTGGCCGCCGCCTCCAGCAGCTCCAGCTGGAGGTCGACCAGCCCGGCCAGGTCGGCGGGGCCGTGCCGCCAGCGGGCCTCGGGGCGGCGGCGCAGGCTGCCCAGGTTGGTGCAGGGCGCGTCGACCAGGGCGGCGTCGGCGCCGGCGGGCCGCAGCGGCGGCCGGCGGCCGTCGCCGACCACGGTGTGGAGCCGGCCGGCCACCCCGAGCCGGCGGGCGGTTTCGGCGACCAGGCGGGCCCGGGCCGGCCGGAGCTCCACGGCCAGGACCCGGGCGCCGAGGGCGGCCAGGTGGCCGGCCTTGCCGCCCGGCCCGGCGGCCAGGTCGGCCACCAGGTCGCCGGGGGCGGCGCCGACGGCCGGGGCGACCAGGGCCGAGGCGGCGTCCTGGACCACCGCCCGGCCCTCGCGGACGGCGGCCAGGCGGCCCGGGTCGCCGCGCTCGAGGGCCACGCACTCGGGGCTGAGCGGGCTCGGCCGGGCCGGGACGCCGGCCCCGGTCAGCTCGGCCAGCAGCTCGTCGCGGGTGACCCGGCCGGGGGTGGCCCGCAGGCAGACCTCGGGGCGGGTGTTGTCGGCCTCGACCAGGGCCAGCAGCTCCCGTTGGCCAAGGCGGGCCAGGACCTCCTCCACCATCCAGGCCGGGTGGGAGCCGCGGGTGGTGGCCCAGCCGACCGGGTCGCGCTCGGGGTCCGGCCAGGTGGGCGGGGCGGCGGCCAGCCGCCGGAGCACGGCGTTGACGTAGCCGGCCTGGCCGCGGTGGCCGGCCCTGGCCACCGCCCCGACGGTCTCGGCCACGGCGGCGTGGGCGGCCGTGCCGGCGAACAGCAGGGCATAGGCGCCCAGGCGCAGGCCCCGCAGGACCAGCGGCTCCAGCCGGTCCAGGGGCTGTCGTGACAGCGGGGCCAGGGCGAAGTCCAGGGCCGCGCGCATCCGCAAGCTGCCGTAGACCAGGTCGGTGGCGGCGGCCCGGTCCGAGGGCGTCAGGCCGGTCCGCCGCAGCAGCGACGGCAGGACCAGGTTGGCGTAGGCGCCCCGGTCGACCCGCTCCAGCGCGGTCAGGGCGACGTCGCGGAGGTCGGAGGCCGGGGCCCGGCCAAGCGGCCGGTTTGCCGCCTGGGCGCGGCCGGGCCCTCGCGGCCCGCGGGCCCCGGGGGGGCGGCCGCCGCTCACCGGCCCAGCCACTCGTCGGGGCCGAGGCGGGCGCCGCGGGCGAACTCGGCCCCGGACATGGCCCGGCGGCCCTCGGGCCGCACCTCGAGCAGCTCAAGGGGGTGGTCGGCCGTCCCGACCAGCAGCCGCCCGCCGGGGCCGACCGCCAGCCGCCCCGGGTCGAGCCTCGGCTCCCCACCCTCCGGGGCGGCCCGGGTGACCTTGAGCCGGCGGCCGCGGTGGGTGGTCCAGGCGCCGGGGGCCGGGGTGAAGGCGCGGACGGCGTCGGCCAGCCGGGCCGCGGGCCAGGAGAAGTCGAGGCGGCCCTCCTCGCCGGTGACCTTGGGGGCCAGGCTGACCCCGGTCTCGGGCTGGGGCCGGGGCTGGACCTGGCCGGACTCCAGGGCGTCGAGGGTCTCGACGGTCAGCCGGGCCCCGACCTCGGCCAGCCGGGCCGTGAGGGCGCCGGCGTCCTCTCCCGGGTCGACGGGGACCTCGGCGGCCAGCAGCATCGGCCCGGTGTCCATGCCGGCGTCGATCGCGAAGGTGGTGACCCCGGTGACCTCGACCCCGTCCAGCAGGGCCCGCTGCACCGGTGCGGCCCCGCGGTAGGCGGGCAGGAGCGAGAAGTGGAGGTTGACGATCCCCCTGGGGAGGGCGGCCAGGACCTGGTCGGGCAGCAGGTAGCCGAAGGCGCAGGCGACGCCGATGTCGGCCCCGGTGGCGGCCAGCCGCCCGGGCAGCTCGGGGTCGCGGCCGCTCGGCGGCTCCAGGACGGGCACCCCGGCGGCCAGGGCGGCCTGCTTGACCGGCGAGGGCAGCGGCGCCCCGCCGCGCCGGTCGCGGGGCCGGTCCGGCCGGGTGACCACGGCCACCACCTCGTGGGCGGAGTCCAGCAGGGCCAGCAGCGGCGGCACGGCGGCCGCCGGTGTGCCGAGGTACACCACGCGCATCGACCCGACCCCTACAGGGTCTTGTCGGGCTTGGTGATCTCCGACCGGTGCAGGTGGGGCTCGATGCCCTGGAACTCGAGATCGAACTCGCGCTCGCGCCACTGCTTGAGGGCCCGCTTGCGGTCGCCCCGCGACAGCCGGTCGATGAACAGCACCCCGTCCAGGTGGTCGATCTCGTGCTGGATGCAGCGGGCCAGCAGCCCCTCGCCGTCCTGCTCCACCCGCTGGCCGCGCACGTCGACGGCGGCCACGGTGACGGCCATGGCCCGCTTGCAGGCGTAGTAGAGGCCGGGGAACGACAGGCAGCCCTCCTCGCCGTCCTGCTCGCCCTCCCAGCGGGTGATGACCGGGTTGACCAGCACCCCGAAGGGGTGCTCGCCGGTCTCCTCGTCGGCCGGGAGGTCGTAGGCGAACATGCGCTTGAGCACCCCGACCTGGGGCGCGGCCAGGCCGACGCCGTGGGCGGCCCGGAGGGTCTCCAGCAGGTCGTCGCCGAAGCGGGCCAGCTCGGCGTCGAACCGGGACACCGGGTCCGACCGCTGGGTCAGGACCGGGTCGCCGAACAGCCGGATCTCGAGCACTGCCACGTGGCGGGTTCTCCTCTTCGACGCGTGCGCTACCGGGGGGTGGCAAGGACTTCGAGGGGCTCGACGTCCACCGACATGCGTGGGCCGCCGGCCCGGGACGCCTCGGCGAGCAGGGGGCGGAGGGCCCTGGCCGCCGACTCGGCGTCCTCGACCTTGGCGATGATACGCCAGCCTCTGCCCATGGCCGCCGGGCCGAGCAGCTCGACCTTGGGCCCGAGGGCGGCGGCCAGGGCGGCCATGGCCGCGGTGGCCTCGCCCGGCTCCGGTCCCTCGACCAGGACCAGGCGCCTGGCCGGGGGGAAGCCGAGCTCGACCCGGCGCGGCAGCTCGTGGCGCCAGAAGAACTCCGGGTCCCAGCGGACCAGGGCCTGGACGGCGTGGTGGCCGCCGTGGCGGGTCTGGAGGACCAGCCGGCCGGCGCCGCCCCGGGGGCCGCACCAGGCGGCGGCCCGGCTCCAGGTCCGGTAGGCCTCCTCGGCCGCCCGGACCTCGGCCTGGCCGAGGGCGGTGTCGGCGCCGACCACGACCACGGTGCGGCAGCCGGTCAGCGGCGGGTGGTCCTTGACCCCGGCCACGGTGCCCACGACCACCCCGGGCCGCTGCCCGGCCCAGGGGGGGACCATGCCCGGGTCGACCACCTCGCGGTCCAGCCGCCACACCGTCACCCCGGGCAGGATGCGGGCCAGCTCGGCCGCGACCTGGCCGGCGGTGCGGGCGCCGCGGGCGGCCGGGTCGGCCCCGCCGCGCCGCGGCACCAGCACGTAGGCGGGCTCCCGGCGGCCGAGGGCGGCCCGGATGGCGGCCAGCCCCCGCGGGTGCAGCCGGGCCGCGGTCGGGCCCTCGTCGTCGGGGTCGACCACCTCGACCAGCGGGCGGGCGGCCCGCTCGGCCGCCCGGTCGGGGGTGAGCAGCCGGCACTGGCCGGCCTGCATGGCGGCCAGGGCCTCGGCCGAGGGCACGGTGCCGGTGAGCACGCACAGGGCCCGGGTGGCGGCGGCCCGGCGCAGGGCGACCTCGCGGGCGTGGAAGCGGGGGGTGCGCTGCTCCTTGTGGGCGAAGTTGGCCTCGTCGTCCACGACCACGCAGCCGAGCCCGTCCAGCGGGGCGAGCACGCTGGAGCGCCCGCCGACCACGACCAGCCGCCGGCCCCGCCGCAGCTCGGCCCAGGCCCGGTACCGGCGCCGGTCCGACAGGTCGCTGGCCAGGTCGGCGGCGTCCGGGAACGCCTTGCGGACCGCGTCCCCCACCGCCGACCCGGCCGCCACCTCCGGCGTGACCACGATCGCCCCCCGCCCCCGCTCCAGCGCCGCCTCCACCAGCGCGATCACCCGTGCTCCCCGGTCCTCCCCCGGCAACGGCCGCCAGTACACCGCCCCGGCCCACCCGTCCGCGACCAGGGCGGCCAGCGGGTCGGTGGGCGGGGAGGACGGCCGGGAGGGCCGGGAGGGTGAGGGGGGCTGGGGAGGCGAGGAGGGGCTGGGGACGGTCCCGCGCACCCCTCCCGGCTGTCGGCTACCCTCCCGTGCAGGGGCCCCAGCTTCCGGGGGGTCCGGGTGCGGCGCGCCCGGGTGGTCCGGGTGTGGCGCGCCCGCCTCCACCGACGCTTCGACCGCGGCGACCCGGGGGGGGATGGCCAGGCGCAGGGTGTCGGTGACGGTGGCGGCGTAGCGGTCGGCGACCCAGCGGAGCAGGTCGAGCTCGGGGGGGCCGAAGGAGGGGATGGGTGAGACCACGCGCAGGAGGTCGCGGGCGTCCGACGGCAGGTCGGGGGCGCGGCCGACCACCCAGCCGTCGACGCGGCGGCGGCCGCCGAAGGGGACCTTGACCCGGCTGCCCAGGTGGACCTGGCCGGCCAGGCCCACGGGGACGCGGTAGGTGAAGGGGCGGTCCAGGTGGAACAGGGGAACGTCGACCAGCACCTGGACGCCTGCGATCCTCACGTCCAGGTCCAGCCCGGGTTCCCTCCCCGGTCGCGGTGGTTACAGCGAGCGGGCCGCCCTGGCCAGCTCCTCGGCCCGGGTGGTCGACTCCCAGGTGAACTCGGGCTCGGAGCGGCCGAAGTGGCCGTAGGCGGCGGTCTTCTTGTAGATGGGCCGGCGCAGGTCGAGGTCGCGCAGGATCGCCGCCGGGCGCAGGTCGAAGAACTCGGGCAGGAGCTTGCCCAGCTTCTCGGGGTCGACCTGCTCGGTGCCGAAGGTGTCCACGAACACGCTGACCGGGTGGGCGACGCCGATGGCGTAGGCGACCTGGACCTCGCAGCGCTCGGCCAGGCCGGCCGCGACCACGTTCTTGGCCACCCAGCGGACCGCGTAGCTGGCCGACCGGTCGACCTTGGTCGGGTCCTTGCCGGAGAAGGCGCCGCCGCCGTGGCGGGCCATGCCGCCGTAGGTGTCGACGATGATCTTGCGGCCGGTCAGGCCGGTGTCGGCGTTGGGGCCGCCCAGCTCGAAGCGGCCGGTGGGGTTGACGAACACCCGCATGCCCTCGGAGGCCAGGTCGTCGGGCAGGACCGGGTCGATCACGTGCTCGCGGACGTCGGGGGCGAGCAGGGTCTCGATGTCGACGTCGGGCCCGTGCTGGGTGGACACCACGATGGTGTCCAGCCGCACCGGCTTGCGCCCCTCGTACTCGATGGTGACCTGGGTCTTGCCGTCGGGGCGCAGGTAGGGCACGACCCCGGAGCGGCGGACCTCGGCCAGGCGGCGCGACAGCCGGTGGGCCAGCGCGATCGGGATCGGCATCAGCTCGGGGGTCTCGTTGCAGGCGTAGCCGACCATCATCCCCTGGTCGCCGGCGCCCTGGGTGTCCAGCGGGTCGGTGTCGCCGGCCCGCTCCTCGAAGGCGTGGTCGACCCCCTGGGCGATGTCGGGCGACTGCTCGTCGATGGCCACCGTGACCCCGCAGGTGGACCCGTCGAAGCCGTACTTGGCCCGGTCGTAGCCGATGCCGAGGATGGTCCGGCGGACCGCGCTCGGGATGTCGACATAGGTCTTGGTGGAGATCTCGCCGGCCACCACCACGAGGCCGGTGGTGATCAGGGTCTCGCAGGCCACACGGCCGGCCGGGTCGTCGCGCAGGATCTCGTCCAGGATGGCGTCCGAGATCTGGTCCGCGATCTTGTCCGGGTGACCCTCGGTCACCGACTCGGACGTGAACAGGTACCGGTTCACCACGTGTGTGCCTCCAAGGGAATTCGCGCCGCGCAGCGGCGGCCAGCCATCGCCGAAGGGTAGCCGGGCGCCGACGCCGTGGCAAACCCCTCGTCCCGCGCCGGGCTCGGCCGGAGGCTCACCGCCGGGCGGCGCGCAGGGCCTCGACCCGGTCCAGGAGGCGGGCGGCGATCGCCGCCTTGGAGGTGCGGGGGAGCTCCTCGACGGTGTCGGCGTCGACCAGGTAGGCGTCGGCGTCGTCGGCCCCGAAGGCCGAGTGGGCGCCCTCGACGTGGTTCAGGACGACCAGGTCGAGGTGCTTGGCCTCCAGCTTGCGGCGGGCGCCGGCCAGGTGGTCGCCGGTCTCGGCGGCGAAGCCGACCAGGACCTGGTCGGGGCGGCGGCGGCGGCCCAGCTCGGCCAGGGTGTCGGGGGTCGGCTCGAGCACGACCTCGGGGACGCCCTGGTCCTTCCTGAGCTTGCCCTGGGCGACCCGCTTGGGCCGGAAGTCGGCCACCGCGGCCGCCATCACCAGCACGTCCTGGTCGTCGGCGGCGGCCAGGACGGCGTCGTACAGCTGCTGGGCGGTCTCGACCCGGACCAGCCGCGCCCCGGCCGGCGGGTCGACGGTGGTGGCGGCGGCCACGGCGGTGACCTGGGCCCCGCGAGCCACGGCTTCGGCCGCGATCGCCGCCCCCATCCGTCCCGAGGAGCGGTTGCCCAGGTAACGGACCGGGTCCAGGGGCTCTCTGGTGCCGCCCAGGCTGACCAGCAGCCGGGCCCCGGCGAGGCCGCTGCCGGGGGGGTCCACCGATCGATCAGGGGCGAGGGCGGCGCCGACGCCGGCGACCAGGTCGTCCAGCTCGGCCAGGCGGCCGGGGCCGACGTCGCCGGAGGTCAGCGGGCCCGAGGCGGGGGGCACGACCCGGACCCCGCGCTCGGTCAGGGTGGCCAGGTTGGCCCGGGTGGCCGGGTGCTCCCACATCTCGGTGTGCATGGCCGGGGCGACCACCACCGGCCCGTCGAAGGCCAGGGCGACGTTGGTCAGCAGGTCGTCGGCCAGGCCGACGGCCAGGCGGGCCAGGGTGTGGGCGGTCGCCGGGGCGACCACCAGGACCTGGCCCCAGCGGGCCAGGGCGACGTGCTCGACGGCGGCCGGGTCGTCCCAGACCGAGGCCGGCACCCGCCGGCCGGTCAGGGCGGCGAAGGTGGCCCTGCTCACCATCTGCTCGGCGGCCGCGGTGAGCAGCGGCTGCACCTCGGCCCCGGTCCGCCGCAGCTCCCGGGCCAGCTCCGCCGCCTTGTAGGCGGCGATCCCACCGCTCACCCCCAGCAGCACCCGGGCCCCGGCCAGCACCGCCTGCGGCGAGCCCCCGGGACCCCCTGCCGGCTGGACCACTGCTACTTGATGGACTCGGCGACCTCGGCCGGACGCTCCCAGTTCAGCTTGTCCTCGACCAGCTCCTGGAGGGCGACCGAGAGGGCCTTGCGGTTGGGGCCGGCGTCGACCATCGGCGGCACGAACTCGCCGATGCCCTCGCCGAGCTGGCTGTAGTAGCCGTTGATCTGCCTGGCCCGCCGGGCGGCCAGGATGACCAGGGTGTACTTGGAGTCGACCCTGGCCAGCAGGTCGTCGATCTTGGGTTCGATCATCAGTGCTTCCGCTCCTTGATACGTGTGTGACCGCCGTTGATGGTACGCCGCCTCAGCCGGTCGACGATCTCGACCACCTCGCGGGCGGCCGTCTCGAGGTCGTCGTTGACCACGGTCACGTCGAACTCGGGCTCGGCGGCCAGCTCCTCGGAGGCCTTGGCCAGGCGCCCGCGGATCTGCCGGTCGGTCTCGCTGCCCCTGGTGCGCAGCCGCCGCTCCAGCTCCTGGAGGCTCGGCGGGGTGATGAACACCATGTAGGCCTCGGGCTCGGCCGCCTTGACCTGACGGGCGCCCTGGACGTCGATCTCGACCAGCACGTCGCGGCCCTCGGCCAGGGCGCGGTCGATCGGCTCCCTGGGCGTGCCGTACCGCTCGCCGAAGATGTCGGCCCACTCGAGGAACCCGCCGGCCTCGACCATCTCGTCGAACTTGCCGCGGTCGACGAAGTGGTAGTGACGACCCTCGTCCTCGCGCGGCCGGGGCTGGCGGGTGGTGGCCGAGATGGAGAGCTCGAGGTCGGGCAGGGCGGCCAGCAGCCTGGCCACGATGGCCCCTTTGCCGACCCCCGACGGGCCGGCGAGCACGATCAGCCTCCCCCGCCGGCCCGACCGCCGATCCCCGCCACCATCGGTCAACGGGCGGTGCTTGCTACTTCTTGCCGCCGAACTCGGCGAGCAGGGCGTCCTTCTGCTTGGAGCCGAGGCCGCGGACGCGACGGGAGGCGGAGATGTCGAGCTTCTCCATGATCTTGCGGGCGCGGACCTTGCCGACGCCGGGCATGCTCTCCAGCACGCTGGAGACCTTCATCTTGCCCACCGTCTCGTCGGAGTCCTTGGCAAGGACGGTGGCCAGGCTCGTGTTGCCGCTCTTGAGCTGGGCCTTGAGCTCGGCCCGCTTGCGGCGCGCCTCGGCAGCCTTCTCCAACGCCTGCTGGCGCTGCTCGGGCGTCAGGGTTGGCAGGGGCATTCGTTCCTCCTCGTGACCTCGGTCGGGATCGAAGACTGGCGGATTCTATGCATACCTTGGCGACGGCCACAATCTATCGGCGCTGGTCAGAACCCTCCTCTGTTTACAAACCGTCAAGTCGACCATGAGCATCGAGGGCGTTCGGGCGGTTCGCGGGGTCGTCCCGGCCCCCTCCGGGGCGGTCCGCGACCGCCTGGTCGCGGACCGCCCTGGCGGCCGCGCCCACGTCGTCTGACCTGGTGATCGGCCGCCCGACGACGATCCGGGTGGCCCCGGCGGCCATGGCCTGGGCCGGCGTCGCCACCCTGGCCTGATCGTGCCGGCCGGCGGCCTCGGCCGGGCGGACCCCGGGGCAGACGAGCTCGACCGAGGGGCCGAGCCGGGCCCGCAGGGCGGCGGCCTCCAGGGGTGAGCAGACGATGGCCCGGCAGCCCGAGCGGACGGCCAGGTCGGCCAGCCGGGGGACGGCCTCGGCGGCCGGGGGGAGGCCGGCGGCGGCCAGGTCGGCCGGGCCGGCGCTGGTCAGGATCGTCACCGCGGCCACCCGGCAGCGGCCGCCGGCGGCCTCGACGGCGGCCTCCAGCATGGCCGGCCCGCCGAGGGCGTGGACGGTGACCAGCTCGGCCCCGGCCCCGGCGGCGGCCCGCATCCCGCCGGCCACGGTGGCCGGGATGTCGTGCAGCTTGAGGTCGAGCATCACCCGGCGGCCGTCGCCGACCAGGGCCCCGACCGCTGCCGGCCCGGCGGCCGCGAACAGCTCCAGGCCGACCTTGACCATCCCGGCGGCCTCCCCGGCCGCCCGCGACCAGGCCAGGGCCTGCTCCAGGTCGTCGGTGTCCAGGGCCAGGACCAGCGGCGATTCCATCCGCGGAGCCTACCCGGGACCTGTGACCGGCGGGGGTCCGGGGGTGGCCCTCCTCACCGCTCGGCCTTGAAGAGCGCCGGGAGCTCGGCCGGCGACCCGACGCCGTGGGCGGCCAGGTAGCGCTCGAGGCCGTCGGCGACCTCGACCACCGCTCGAGGATTGATGAAGCTGCCGGTGCCGACGGCGACCGCGGTCGCCCCGACGAGCAGGAACTCGGCCGCGTTCTCGCCGCTGACCACGCCGCCGGTGCCGACGATCGGCACCCCGGGTAGGGCCTGGGCGACCTGCCAGACGCAGCGCACGGCCACCGGCCGGATCGCCGGGCCGGACAGGCCGCCGGTGACCGCGGCCAGCCGGGGCCGGCGGGTCCGGGTGTCGACGGCCATGCCGAGCAGGGTGTTGATCAGGGTCAGCCCGTCGGCGCCGGCGTCGACCACCGCCCTGGCCACGGCGACCAGGTCGGTGACGTCGGCGGTGAGCTTGGCCAGCACCGGCGTGCCGGTGGCCTGCCTGACCGCCGCCACCACCTCGGCCGCGGCCGCCGGGTCGGTGGCGAAGACCTCGCCGCGGTGCTCGACGTTGGGGCACGACAGGTTGACCTCGACCAGGGCCAGCCCGGGCTCGCCGTCCAGGCGGGCGGCGAGGCGGCCGAACTCCTCCGGGCTGCGGCCGACCAGGCTGGCCACCACGGTCGCGCCGGCGTCGGCCAGGAACCTGAGGTCACCGGCGCAGAACGCCTCCACCCCCGGGTTCTGGAGGCCGATGGCGTTGAGCATCCCCGCGGGGGTCTCGGCCATCCGCGGGGTCGGGCGGCCGCGGCGGGGCTCCAGGCTGACCGACTTGGTGACCACCCCGCCGAGGGCGGCCAGGTCGACCCAGCCGGCCATGTCGCGCCCGAACCCGAAGCAGCCGGAGGCGGCCAGCACCGGGGTCCTGAGCCGGACCCCGCACAGCTCGACCGACAGGTCCGGTTGCTTCGGGGCGCCCTTCTGGGGTGCCCCGAACCCCTCCGCGGTCATCGGACGGCCTTCTCCAGCTCGGGGTGGCCCAGCTCGGCCCAGGCGATCGCCGTGCCGTCGAACACCGGGCCCTCAAGGCACGACCTGGCCATCCGGGTCGGCTCCTCCGGTCCCAGGGGCAGCACGCAGGAGAAGCAGATGCCGGTGCCGCAGGCCATCTGCTCCTCGACCGCGACCTGGCAGGGCACGCCGGCGGCGGCCGCGACCCGGCTGACCGCGGCCAGCATGGGCATGGGCCCACACGCGTACACCTGCCCGGCCCGGGTGCGGGCGAGCAGGTCGGGCAGCTGGTCGGTGACCAGCCCGCGCCGCCCGGCCGAGCCGTCGTCGGTGGTCACGGTCAGGCTGTGGCCGAGGCGCTTGGCCTCCATGGCGTCGAGCAGGCGGCCGGCGCTGGCCGCCCCGACCACGAAGTCGACCCGGCAGCGCCGCGTCCGCAGCTCGGTGGCCAGGAAGAACAGTGGGGCGGTGCCGTAGCCGCCGCCGACCAGCAGGCAGCCGGTCGGCGCCTCCGGCGGCGTGAACGGCCGGCCCAGCGGCCCGAGCACGTCGACCACGTCGTGGGGCCGGAGCCTGGACAGGGCCAGGGTCCCGGCCCCGACGACGTCGAACACGATCTCCACGGCGCCCAGCCCCGCCCCCGATCCACCGGGGGACCACCCCGGCGGTCCCCCGGACCCCCCCGATCCACCGGGGGACCACCCCGGCGGTCCCCCGGAGCCCCCCCACCGCTCGACCCGGTGGATCGAGAACGGCCGCCGCAGCGGGAACGAGCGGTCCTCGCCGGCCAGCACGTGGATGAACTGCCCGGGTCGGGCGTGCTCGGCGATCCGCGGGGCGACCAGGGTGAGGGCCTGGTAGGCGCCGACCCGCCGCCGCTCCAGCACCTCACAGAGCTCCCGCACCGGGCTCATGGCCTGGGCCCCGGCGGCCGGCGAGGCGCCGTCCCGCTCCCGGCTGGGCCGTCGTGCCAGACCTGGAGGGGGCGGACGGCCAGGTCGCCGGCCAGGCGGGCCTCGATGCCCTGGACCACGGCGGTGAGGCCGGAGAGGGTGGTGATGCAGGGGATGTCGGCGGCCACGGCGGCGATGCGGATGTCGTAGCCGTCCTCCCTGGCCCCGGGCCCCGCCGGGGTGTTGACCACCAGGTCGATCTCCCCGGCCCGGATCTTGTCGACCACGTTGTCGGGCCCCTCGTGGCCCTTGCGCACGATCGCCGCCGCCACCCCGTTGCGGTGCAGGACCCCGGCCGTGCCGGTGGTCGCGACCAGGGTGAAGCCGAGGTCGGCGAGGCGCTTGGCCGGCAGCACGATGGCTCGCTTGTCGGCGTTGCGGACCGACAGGAAGGCCACCCCCTTGGCCGGCAGGGCCCCGTAGGCGGCCTCCTGGCTCTTGGCGAACGCGGCCCCGAAGCGGGCGTCGAGCCCCAGGACCTCGCCGGTGGAGCGCATCTCCGGCCCCAGCAGCGAGTCGGCCCCCGGGAAGCGGGCGAACGGCAGCACCGCCTCCTTGACCCCGACGTGGGCCGGCTCGGCCGCCCGGAGGGCCAGGCCGGCCAGGGTCGACCCGGTCATGAGCAGCGCGGCCGCCTTGGCCACGGGCAGGCCGGTGACCTTCTCCACGAACGGCACCGAGCGGCTGGCCCGCGGGTTGGCCTCCAGCACGTACAGCCGCTCGCCCTTGAAGGCGAACTGGACGTTGAGGATCCCGACCACGCCCAGGGCGCGACCCAGCCGGGTGGTGGCCTCCTCGACGGCGGCCACCTGGTCGGGGCCGAGGGTGATGGGCGGGAGCACGCAGGCCGAGTCGCCGGAGTGGATGCCGGCCTCCTCGATGTGCTCCATCACCCCGCAGACCAGCACCTGCCCGGCGGCGTCGCAGAGGGCGTCGACGTCGACCTCGACCGCGTCCTCCAGGAACCGGTCCACCAGCACGGGACGGTTCCCGTTGCCGCCGATCCCGGCGAGGGCGCCGGAGCGGGCCAGGCCGTCGCCGTCGTAGCAGACCTCCATGGAGCGGCCGCCGAGCACGTAGGAGGGACGGACCAGCACCGGATAGCCGACCCGGTCGGCCACGGCCAGGGCCTCCGCGACGCCGCCCGCCTGGCCCCAGGGCGGGGCGTCGAGGCCGCAGCGCTCCAGCACCGTCCCGAACCGGCCCCGGTCCTCGGCCAGGTCGATGGCCTCGGGCGGGGTGCCGAGCAGGGGCACCCCGGCCGCGGCCAGCCCGGAGGCGAGCTGCAGCGGGGTCTGGCCGCCCATGGTCACGATCACCCCGACAAGGTCGCCCCCGGCGGCCTCGGCCCGGCACACCTCGAGCACGTCCTCGCAGGTGAGCGGCTCCACGTACAGGCGGTCGGCGATGTCGTAGTCGGTGGAGACGGTCTCGGGGTTGCAGTTGACCATCACCGTCTCGTAGCCGGCCTCGCGCAGGGCCTGCACGGCGTGGACGCAGGCCGTGTCGAACTCGACCCCCTGCCCGATCCGGTTGGGCCCCGACCCCAGCACCACCACCCGGCGGCGGCCGGTGGCCGGGACCTCGGTCTCCTCCTCGTAGGTCGAGTAGTGGTAGGGGGTGGAGGCCTCGAACTCGCCGGCGCAGGTGTCGACCGAGCGGTAGACCGGCTCGACCCCCAGGGCACGGCGCCGGGTCCGGACCTCGCCCTCGGTGGCGGCGACGGCCGCGGCCAGCTGGGCGTCGGAGAAGCCGTGGCGCTTGGCCCGCCACAGCAGCCCCCGGCCCAGGTCGTCGATCGACCCGGCGGCGGCGACCTCGGCCCCGACCTCGACGATGCGGGCGATCCCGTCCACGAACCAGGGGTCGATGTCGGAGGCGGCGGCCACCTGCTCGACCGTCGCCCCCAGCCGCAGGGCCCGCTCGACCGCCTCCAGCCGGTCGGCGGTCGGCCGGGCGCAGCCGGCCAGCAGGGTCTCGGGGGCCGCCCCGGGGCTGCCCGGGGCCGGGTCGCCGGAAGAGTTGCCCAGGCCGGAGCGGCCGTTCTCCAACGAGCGGGCGGCCTTCTGGAGGGCCTCGGGGAAGGTGCGGCCGATGGCCATGACCTCCCCCACCGACTTCATCCGGGTGGTCAGCTCGGGATCGGCGCCCGGGAACTTCTCGAAGTTGAACCGGGGGGCCTTGACGACCACGTAGTCAAGGGTGGGCTCGAACGCGGCCGCGGTCTTGCCGGTGACCTCGTTGCGGATCTCGTCCAGGGTGAACCCGACGGCCAGCTGGGCGGCCACCTTGGCGATCGGGAACCCGGTGGCCTTGGAGGCCAGGGCCGAGGAGCGCGACACCCGCGGGTTCATCTCGATCACGACCCGGCGGCCGGTGCGGGGGTCGACCGCGAACTGGACGTTGGCCCCGCCGGTCTCGACCCCGACGGCCCGCAGCACGATGAGGGCGTCGTCGCGCATCGCCTGGTACTCGCGGTCGGACAGGGTCATCTGGGGGGCGACGGTGACCGAGTCGCCGGTGTGGACGCCCATCGGGTCGACGTTCTCGATCGAGCAGACGACCACCGCGTTGTCGGCCCGGTCGCGCATCACCTCGAGCTCGAACTCCTTCCAGCCGAGCACCGACTCCTCGATCAGCACCCGCCCGACCGGGCTGGCGGTCAGGCCCTCGCCCAGGAGCCGGCCCAGCTCCTCGACCGTCCGGGCGATCCCCCCGCCCCAGCCGCCGAGGGTGAACGAGGGCCGGATGACCACCGGCAGGCCGAGGTCGTCGACCGCGGCCAGCCCGTCGGCCACCGAGCCGACCTCGACCCCGCGGGGCAGGTCCAGGCCGGCGGCCCGGCAGGTCCGGGTGAACTCGACCCGGGACTCGGCCCGGCGGACGGCGTCCACGGTGGCCCCGATCAGCTCCACCCCGAGCCGCTCCAGGGTGCCGTTCTCGTGCAGGGCCACGGCCAGGTTGAGGGCCGTCTGCCCGCCCAGGGTGGGCAGCAGGGCGTCGGGCCGCTCGGCCTCGAGCACGGCCGCCACCGGGCCGGGGGTGAGCGGCTCCAGGTAGGTGGCGTCGGCCACCTCCGGGTCGGTCATGATCGTGGCCGGGTTGGAGTTGACCAGCACCACCCGCAGCCCGAGGGAGCGCAGGGCCCGGCAGGCCTGGGTGCCGGAGTAGTCGAACTCGGCCGCCTGCCCGATGACGATCGGCCCCGACCCGACGACCAGGACCGACCCCAGCCCCTGGCGCAGCGGCACTAGGCGTCCCCCCGCAGGACCTCGGGCGGGCTGCCGCTGGTGCTGGGGGGCGCGTCCCCCGCCTCGGCCTCCGCGGCCTGGTCGTAGGCGCTCTGGCCGCCGTCCCAGCCGTCGTACAGGCCCCGGCCCATGGCCTCGGCCCACAGCGCCCTGACCTGGGCCGGGCTGAGCAGCCGCAGGCGGATGGCGAAGCGGCTGGCCCCCTCGACGCTGGCCACCAGGGTGCGGAGCTTGGCCTCGTCCTGGGCGGTGGTGCGCCGGCCGGTGGGCGAGACGCCGGCCTCGGCCTCGCCGCGCAGGCTGGCCTTGAGGGTGAACACCCGCTCGAACTCGGCCCGCAGGGCGTCGGCCACCTCCCCGGCCGGCGGGAGGGCGCCCCGGTCGACGCCGCCCAGGGCCCGGAAGGTCCGCTGCTCAGCCATGGCGTGCTCCTTGCGTGAGGTCGGCGAACCGCTCGAACAGGGGATGGGCGTCGTGGGGGCCGGGGGCGGCCTCGGGGTGGTACTGGACCGAGAAGGCGGGCACGTCCAGGCACTCCAGGCCCTCGACGACGCCGTCGTTGGCGTTGGCGTGGGTGACCCGCACGTCGGCGGGCAGGCTGTCGCCGTCGACCGCGAAGCCGTGGTTGTGGCTGGTGACCGCGACCCGGCCGGTGGCCAGCTCGACCACCGGCTGGTTGACGCCCCGGTGGCCGAACTTGAGCCGGACCGTGCGGCCGCCCACGGCCTGGCCGAGCAGCTGGTGGCCGAGGCAGATGCCGAACAGCGGCACCCGGCCGAGCAGGTCCCGGGTGGCCTGGACGCCGTGGCCGACGGTGGCCGGGTCGCCGGGGCCGTTGGACAGCACCACCCCGTCGGGCCGCCAGGCCAGGGTGGCGGCGGCCGGGGTGGCGGCCGGCACCACCAGCACCCTGGCCCCGAGCCGGCGCAGCCGCCGGGCGATGTTGGCCTTGGCCCCGAAGTCGTAGAGCACGACCCGTATGCGCTCCTCACCGTCCGGGGCCAGCTCGACCGGCTCGGCCCTGGTCACCCGGTCGACCATGGCCAGGCCGTTGGGGTCGGGGGCGGCCAGGGCCAGCTCGCGCAGGGCCGGTGGGTCGAGGACCTCGGTGGACAGGGCGCCCCGCATGGCCCCGCGCTGGCGCAGGTGGCGGACCAGCCGGCGGGTGTCCAGCCCCTCGACCCCGGGCACGCCGCCCGCCTCCAGCTCCTCGGCCAGGCTGCGCTCGGCCCGCCAGCTCGACGGCCGCCGGGCCGCCTGGCGGACCAGGAACGCGGCCACCTGGACCCGGTCGGACTCGGCGTCGTCGCCGGCGGTGCCGTAGTTGCCGACCTCGGGGGCGGCCATGCAGACCAGCTGCCCGGCGTAGGAGGGGTCGGTCAGGACCTCCTGGTAGCCGCCCATGGCGGTGTTGAACACCACCTCCCCGGCGACGGTGGCCGCCTCCGCGGTGAACGCCTCGCCGGCGAAGGCGGTGCCGTCCTCCAGCACCAGCAGCGCCTCGCGGTGGCTCATCGGGGCGCCAGCGGCCGCAGCCGCGCCGCCCACCCGGGGGCGGTGGCCTCGTCGAGGGCGAACCCGGAACGCAGGGTGGCCGGGCCGAGCCGCCAGTCCACCACCAGCACCTTGTCGGCGTAGACCTCCTTGCCGGCGTGATGGGAGGTGACCTCGACCCCGCGCAGGTCGGCGGCGGGGATGCACCAGGGGTCGCCGTCGCGGTCGACCCGCAGCCCGCCGTCGGTCAGGGCGAGGCCGACCAGGCGCCGGCCGAGCAGGCCGTAGCCGTTGAAGCGGCGGACGGTCGAGGGAGCGTAGGTGGTGCCCAGGTAGCGGGCCTGCTCGGCCAGCAGCGGCGGCCCCGCCGGCGGGCAGGCGGGCAGGGGCGGCAGGCCGGCCTCGTGACGGGCCACGGTCCGCCGGACCGCCGACAGGACCAGCAGGGCCGCGACCGCGGCCACCGCCAGCACCGTCACCACGCCCAGCAGCCAGGTCACCTGGTCGCCCGCCCGTCGCGAACGGTGAAGTCCCCGCGCAGCAGCGTGTGGACGACCCTGCCGCGCAGCTCGCGGCCGTGGAAGGGGGTGTTGCGGGCCCGGCTGGCCAGCCCGGCCCGGTCGACCGTCCAGGTCGCGGCCGGGTCGAACACGGCCAGGTTGGCCGGCGCCCCCGGCGCCACCGGCCCACCGTGCCCGGGAACCCGTCGACACCTGGCCGGCCCGGCGGTGATCCGCTCGACCGCGGTCGCCAGGTCCAGGTAGCCGCCCTCAACCAGGTCGGTCACGGTCACGGCCAGGGCCGTCTCCAGGCCGAGCATGCCCGGGGGGGCCGTGGCCCATTCGACCTCCTTGTCCTCGCGGGCGTGGGGGGCGTGGTCGGTGGCGATGGCGTCAAGGGTGCCGTCGGCCAGCCCCTGGCGGACCGCCTCCACGTCGGCCTTCTCACGCAGCGGCGGGTTGACCTTGAACACCGGGTCGTAGCTGCGGGCGGCCTCGTCGGTCAGGCTGAAGTGGTGGGGGGCGGCCTCGGCGGTGACCCGCACCCCGCGGGCCCTGGCCGCCCTGACCAGCTCGACCGCGCCGGCGGTGGAGACATGGCACAGGTGCAGCCGTCCCCCGGTCAGCTCGGCCAGGAGCAGGTCGCGGGCGACCACCATCTCCTCGGCGGCGGCCGGCCAGCCGGCCAGCCCGAGCATGGCCGACACCTCGCCCTCGTGCATCTGGGCGCCGTCGGTCAGCGAGGCGTCCTCGGCGTGGTCGGCGATGACCGCGTCGAAGGCCCGGGCGTACTCGAGGGCCAGGCGCAGCAGCCGAGCCTCGCGGATGGGCCGGCCGTCGTCGGAGAAGCAGTCGACCCGGGCCGCCGAGCGGGCCATGGCCCCCAGCTCGGCCAGCTCGCTCCCCCGCTGGCCCAGGGTGACCGCCCCGACCGGGAACACGTCGACCAGGCCGACCTCGCGGCCCCGGGCCGCGACCATCTCGACCACCCCGGCGTTGTCGGCCACCGGGTCGGTGTTGGGCATCGGGCAGACGGCCGTGTAGCCGCCCAGGGCGGCCGCCCGCGACCCGGTCTCGATGGTCTCGGCGTCCTCGCGGCCCGGCTCGCGCAGGTGCACGTGCAGGTCGACCAGCCCGGGGCAGACGACCAGCCCGCCGCAGTCCACGACCTCGGCCCCGGTGCCGTCCAGGCCGGGCCCGACCTCGGCGACCCGGCCGTCGGCGACCAGCACGTCGGCGGTCCCGTCGTGACCGGAGGCCGGGTCGACCAGCCGCCCGCCGTGCAGCAGGAGCTTTGTCATGCGGTCACCTCCGGCCCGCCCAGGAGCAGGTAGAGCAGGGCCATGCGGACGCTGATGCCGTTGGCCACCTGGTCGGCGATCACCGACCGCTCCAGCGAGTCCGCCACCTCGGCGGCGATCTCGACCCCCCGGTTCATCGGCCCCGGGTGCATGACGATGGCGTGGTCGGCCATGGCGTCCAGGCGGCGGGCGTCCAGCCCGTACAGCCGCGCGTACTCGCGCAGCGAGGGGAAGAACCCGGCCCGCTGCCGCTCCAGCTGGACCCGCAGCATCATCACCACGTCCTGCTTGGGCAGGACCGCGTCCAGGTCGTAGGAGACGGCCGTCCCCCAGGTCTCGACCCGGGCCGGGAGCAGGGTCGGCGGGGCGACCAGGGTGACCTCGGCGCCCATGGTGGTGAGGGCGAGGACGTTGGAGCGGGCGACCCGGGAGTGGAGCACGTCGCCGACGATGGCCACCTTGAGGCCGTCGAAGCCGGGGAACCGCTGGCGCATGGTGTACAGGTCGAGCAGGGCCTGGGTGGGGTGCTCGTGGGTGCCGTCGCCGGCGTTGACGACCACCGCCTCGACCCACTCGGCCAGCCGCCAGGGCGCCCCCGAGGCCCCGTGGCGGATGACGATGGCGTCCACCCCCATCGCCTCCAGGGTGATCGCCGTGTCCTTGAGGCTCTCGCCCTTGGAGACGCTGGAGCCCTTGGCCGAGAAGTTGATCACGTCGGCCGACAGGCGCTTGGCGGCCAGCTCGAAGGAGATCCGGGTCCGGGTCGAGTCCTCGAAGAACAGGTTGCAGACGGTGCGGCCGCGCAGGGTGGGGACCTTCTTGATGGCCCGGTCGGTGACCTTGGCCAGGTGGGCGGCGGTGTCCAGGACCCGGGTGATGTCGGCCGCGGTCAGGTCGGCCGCCGACAGCAGATGCTTATCCATCGGGGCACCCCCTTGGAAGAGCTATCCGATCCACCGGGGCACCCCTCCGGGGTTCCCCGGACCCCTCCGGCCGAACCCCTGCGGTCTGCATCTAGGAGGCCACCGCCTTTCGGCCCGCGTCCTCGACGAGCACGCCGTCGGCGCCGTCGGTCTCGGCCAGCAGGACCCGGACCGCCTGGTCGGGGGCGGTGGGCAGGTTCTTGCCGACGTAGTCGGCCCGCAGGGGCAGCTCGCGGTGGCCCCGGTCGACCAGCACGGCCAGCTGGATGGCCCGCGGCCGGCCGAAGTCGGTGAGCGCGTCCAGGGCGGCCCGCACGGTCCGCCCGGTGTAGAGCACGTCGTCGACCAGGACCACGACCATGCCGGCCAGGTCGAACGGCAGCTCGGTGTCGTGGGTGGCCTGGGGCGGCCGCAGGCCGATGTCGTCGCGGTACATGGCCACGTCCAGGGCCCCGGCCGGGACCTGCCGCCCCTCGATCTCCCCCAGCGTGGCCGCCAGCCGCCGGGCCAGCGGCACCCCGCGGGTGTGGATGCCCACCACCACCAGCCCGTCGGTGCCCTTGTTGCGCTCCACCACCTCATGGGCGATCCGGACCAGGGCCCGGTGCACGTCGGCGGCGTCCAGCACCGTCACCGGCCCGGACATCACAAACGCCCCCAACCCGTCTCGGCTGGAGGCGTCACGAACCACACCATGCTCGCTTGGCTCCCTTCCCGGCCTCACAGGACCGGCCCTTAAAGGTCGCTCGTCGCCGGGCATGGTAGCCGCCCGCTCCCGCCCACTCAAGCACCGCAGGTGAAGCGGATGGCCGGCCTATGCCCGGAGGTAGGTGAGGACCGCCAGGACCCGGCGGTGGTCGGAGGGGGCGGCGGGGAGGCCGAGCTTGCCGAAGATGCTGGAGATGTGCTTCTCGACCGCGCCCTCGGTGACGACCAGGCGCTCGGCGATGGCGGCGTTGCTGCGGCCCTCGGCCATGAGGGAGAGGACGTCGAGCTCGCGGGGGCTGAGGGAGGCCAGGGGGTCGGCGCGGCGGCGGCGGCCCAGCAGTTGGGCGACCACCTCGGGGTCGATGGCGGCGCCGCCGTCGCCGACCCGGCGGACGGCGGCCAGGAACTCGGCCACGTCGGCCACCCGGTCCTTGAGCAGGTAGCCGACGCCCTGGGCGCCGCCGGCGAGCAGGTCGGTGGCGTAGCGCTCCTCCACGTACTGGGACAGGACCAGGATGGCGGTGGCGGGGGCGCGGTCGCGCACCTCCATGGCCGCCCGCAGGCCCTCGTCGGTGTGGCCGGGGGGCATGCGCACGTCGACCACGGCCAGGTCGGGCCGGTAGGCGTCGACGGCCGCGACCAGGCCGGGGCCGTCGCCGACCTGGGCCACGACCTCGATCCCGCCGTCGGCCAGCAGCCGGGCCAGGCCCTCGCGCAGCAGGACGGAGTCCTCGGCGATCACCACCCGCACGGGGGCTTCTCCCTGATCACCGAGGGTCTCAGGGCGATCACGACCCGCACGGCAGCTCCGCCCTGATCGCCGTGGGGCCGCCGGGCGGGCTGGAGATCGTGAGGTGGCCGTCCACGGCGGCGACCCGGTCGGCCAGGCCGCGCAGGCCGCTGCCTCCGGCCGGGTCGGCCCCGCCGACGCCGTCGTCGATGACCTCGACGATGAGCAGGTCCCGGTGGCGGGTGATGCGGACGCCGATCTCGGCCGCCCGGGCGTGCTTGGCCGCGTTGGTGAGGGCCTCGGCGACCACGAAGTAGGCGGCCGACTCGACCGGCCCTGGCAGCCGCCCGGTGGTCACCTCCACCCCGACCGGCACGGGCGAGCGGGCGGCCAGGGCGGAGATGGCCGCGTCCAGGCCCCGGTCGGCGAGCACGGCCGGGTGGATGCCGCGGGCCAGGTCGCGCAGCTCGGCCAGGGCCCGCTTGGCCTCCTCGTGGGCCTCGCCGACCAGGGCGGTGGCCGCGGCCGGGTCGGTCTCCAGCTTGGCCCTGGCCATGCCAAGGCCCATGGCCAGGGCGACCAGCCGCTGCTGGGCGCCGTCGTGCAGGTCGCGCTCGATGCGGCGGCGCTCGGCCTCGGCCGAGTCCACCGCCCGGTCGCGGCTGGCCTGGAGGGCCTGGACCCTGGCCCGCAGCTGGTTGTCGCTGGGGCCGAGCAGGGCCAGGGCGAGCGCGCCGTGGGCCGCGGCCATGCCCCTGACCGCCCAGGCCGCGGCCACGCACAGGGCGGCCCCGGCGACACCGGCCAGCAGGGCCTCGGGGAGGGTGTCGATGATAAGCCGGGCCTGCTGGCCGTTGTCGAAGCCCGGGCCCTGCCCGGCGGGCGGGATCCAGAACCACAGTGGCGCCGTGAGCAGGCCCAGGGCCAGGCCCCACAGGGTGCTGGTGACCACGAACCAGACCAGCCCGAGCGGGAACAGCAGGACCAGGTAGACGAGGTCCTTCCAGGTGGCGGGGTCGCCGGCCAGGACCCGGGCCCGCCGCCACAGGGACCCGTCGGGCAGGGGCCGGTAGGGCTGGGGGATGGAGACGCCCAGCGTCGCCTTGACCCAGCGCCGCTCCAGCCAGGCCCCGCCCCGCCAGGCCAGCAGGGTCAGGGCCAGGACGAGGACCCCGACCCAGACGATCAGCAGGCCGAGGCCCAGGCTCAGGCCGGTGGCCAGGATGACGAACCAGGCCACGCCCACCCACATGCTGGCCAGCAGGTAGACCGTGGCCGTCCAGGTGCGGAGCCGCAGCGGTGCGGCCAGCACCGGCCAGATCCCCCCGCCTCCCGGCGTCCCCGCCGTCGCAGCCTGCTCGACCGCCATCGCCCGCTCCTTGGTGTCGCCTCGATCTTGCCAGGTCGAGGCTAGGGCGCGGGAGGCCGCCGGCCCATCCGGGAGGCTGGCCGACCGGGGTGGGGACAACCCGAGGTCAGGGCCCTCGGCGGGGTTCGGGTGTGGGCGTGATTCGAGTGTGGGGGCGCGAACGGCTAGCATGGGCGGCCGTCCGCCGCCGAGCCGCCGGAGCCAGCGCATGTGCACCGCCGTCCGCATCGTCGTCGCCGCCGCCGACCGGGAGCGGCGCCTTGCGCTGCGCCGGGCCGCGGTCACGGCCGAGTGGGAGGTGGTGGGCGAGGCCGCCGACGCCAACGGCGCCTACGTCGAGGCGGTGGAGCGCCGGGCCCGCTTCCTGGTGCTGGACGCCAGCGCCGCCGGTCCCCGCCCCGAGGCGCTGGTCCGGCGGCTCCGCTCGACCAGCCCCAACGCCTTCGTGGTCGGGGTCGGCGAGGTCGCGGGGGTCGACGCCACCGTCGCCGCCGACGCCCTCGACGGCCTGCGGGACGCCATGCGCGACCTGCTCCACGAGAGCGGCGACCACCAGCACGCCTGACCTTTCGCGGGCCGCGCGGCCGGCTCGGGCTAGCGCAGGCTGGTCTGGCGGGGACGGTAGGGGGCGGCCAGGTGGCGGCCGCCGGCGCCTGCGTGCCGGCCCTGGTAGGCGAAGGCGATCAGCACGAGCACGCCCAGGGTGAAGGAGCTGAGGCCGACCCCGACCAGGGGGAGGGTCCGGTTGGGGCCGGTGTCGGCCAGCGGGCAGGCGCGGGCCAGTGAGTGCTCGACCCAGGCGACCGGAGCCGACTTGCCGGGTTCGCGGACGATGGCTCGGACCGCGCGCATGCCGCTCAGCGAGGCCTTGGCCCGCCACTCGAAGGCGCCCGAGGCGCTGGTCGTGACCTGGCCGCTGGACAGGACCTTGTCCGAGGCGGGGTCGACCAGCTGGACGTCCAGGCGGGACTTCTCGGGCATCCCGGTGCCCTCGGTGGTGGCGCCGTTGCAGGTCAGGTCGTGGAGCCCCACGTAGGTGACGGCGCCCGCGGGCTGGGCGAGCGTGAGCAGGGCGAACGCGGTCAGGCCGATCGTGGCTGCTCGCCGCCACCGCATGGGAACCGTCTCCTCCTGGACCTTCGCCGGCCGCACGCCGGATGGCGCGCTTCAGCGTAAGCCTGCGCTCCCTTGACGATACGGAAACCTAACCAGGCAGACGCATCGGGAAGACTACGGAACCATACGTAGGGATCGGCCGGATCGGCCGGCTCACTCGCCCTCGGTCTGGAGGTCGACCGAGTCGACCAGCAGGCGGCCGCCGCCGGGAAGGTCCTGGCCGACGACCTCCACCGACAGGCTGGAGCCGGGTGCCGCGGTGCGGTGCTCGACCGCCAGCTGCCGCCAGCGGCCGGCGGGCAGGGTGTAGCCGGCCTGGTCGGCGCTGACCTCGCGGCCGCCGACCAGCTCGCGCAGGGCCAGGACGACCTGGCCGCCGGCCGGGGCCCGGACCCAGAGGGCGGCCTCGTAGGTGGTGTCGGCCCGGGTGGTGGCCGCGCCCCGCCGGACCAGGCCCGCCGGCCGTCCCTGGTCCGGGTCGGGGGTGGCGGTGACCGCCCAGCGGCCGGACGACCCGCCCTCGACCCGCCGGAGCTTGGCCCCGCCGAGCGGCGCCCAGCCGGCCAGGTCGCGCTCGAAGTCGCCGTCGGCGAGCAGGTTGCCGGGGGTGGGGCGGATGGGCCGGGTCGCCGGGCCGGTGGTCGCCGGGCCGGTGGTGGTGGCGGTGGTCGCGGTGGTGGTGGCGGCCTGGGCCTGGGTGGTGGCCGGCCCGGCCGCCCGCCGCCCGTCCCCGGTGTCGCGGGTCAGCAGGGCGATCACGGCCGTGAGCGCGGCCAGGCTGAGCATGGCGACCAGGAACAGCCGCTGCAGCGGCGACAGGCCGAACCGCTTCGCGGGTTCGGCCAGATGCCTGGGGGGGCGTTCGGCCATGCGCGAATACTGGGCTGGCAGGGGCCGAACCGGCAACAAGGGGACCCTGGCGGTCAGGCGCCGCCGCGGACCTCGGCGGCGATGTGGGCCAGGACGCCGTTCACGAACCGGCCCGAGTCGGCCGTCGACAGCAGCTTGGCCAGCTCGATCGCCTCGTCCAGGACGACCGCGGTCGGCACCTCGGGCCGGGCGGCCAGCTCGAAGGCGGCCAGGCGCAGCAGGTTGCGGTCGACCAGCGGCATCCGCTCGATCGTCCAGTGCTCGGCGGCGTCGGTGATGCGGGCGTCCAGCTCGGGCAGCAGCCCGGCGACGCCGTCGACCAGCTCCACGGTGTAGGCGTCGGGGGCGCCGGCCTCGGGGTCGTCGCGGTGGCGGGTCAGCACCTCGGCCACGGGCCGGTCCAGCAGGTCGGCCTCGAACAGGATGTCGAGGGCGCGCCGGCGGGCGGCCGAGCGGGTGCCTGGCGCGGCCACCTCGTCGCTCACTGCACCCGGGTCAGGTACGCCCCCGTGCGGGTGTCGACCTTGATCCGGTCGCCGATGTCCACGAACAGCGGCACCTGGACCACGGCGCCGGTCTCGACGGTGGCCGGCTTGGTCGCGCCCGAGACCCGGTCGCCCTTGATGCCGGGCTCGGTCTCGGCCACCTCCAGCTCGACCGCGGCCGGGAGCTCGACCCCGATGGCGGTGCCCTCGTAGAAGGTCACGTACGGGGTGGCGCCGTCGGTGAGCCAGCTGGCCACGCCGCCGACCGCGTCGGCGTCGACCACCGACTGGTCGTAGGTCTGGGTGTCCATGAAGTGGAAGCCGGTCTCGTCGCGGTACAGGTACTGCATCTCGCGCTTGTCGAGGATGGCCACCTCGACCGGCTCGTCGGCCCGGAAGGTCTTGTCGAGGGTGCGCCCGGTGCGGACGTTCTTGAGCTTGGTGCGCACGAACGCGCCGCCCTTGCCCGGCTTCACGTGCTGGAACTCGACGACGTTCATGAGGTTGCCGTCGAGGTTGAGCGTCATGCCGTTCTTGAGGTCATTGGTGGTCGCCATGGATGTCACCCTACCAGGTGCCGGCCAGGCGCTCGTCGACCACCTCGGCCAGGACCGTCAGCGGCACCCCGCCGGTGCCCAGCACCAGGTCGTGGAAGGCGCGCGGGTCGAACCGGCCGCCCAGCCGGGCCTGGGCCAGCTCCCGGAGCCGGACCAGCTCCAGGCGGCCGACCATGTAGGCCAGGGCCTGGCCGGGCATGGCCACGTAGCGGTCGACCTCGTTCTCGACGTTGGTGCGGGTGAGGGCGGAGTTGGCCAGCAGGTAGTCGATGGCCTGGGCGCGGCTCCAGCCGAGCTGGTGCAGGCCGGTGTCGACGACCAGCCGGCAGGCCCGCCAGGAGTCGAACGAGAGCATGCCGACGCGCTCCAGGTCGCCGGAGTACAGGCCGACCTCGTCGGCCAGCCGCTCGGTGTACAGGGCCCAGCCCTCGCTGAAGGCGGTGACGGAGCCGAAGCGCCGGAACCGGGGCAGCTCCTCCAGCTCCTGGGCAAGGGCGAACTGGAGGTGGTGGCCGGGCACGCTCTCGTGGAAGGCCAGGGCCTCGTACTCGTAGCGGGTCCGGGTCTGGGGGGCCGAGGTGTTGAGCCAGTGGACGCCGGGGTGGCTGCCGTCGGCGGCCGGCGGCTGGTAGTAGCCGAGCACGGCGTCCTCGGCCTCGTAGGCGCTCATCTCGTCGACCCGGCAGGGGGCCTTGGGCACCCGGCCCACGATCGCCGGGAGGGCGGCGGTGGCCCGCTCCAGGGCGTCGCGGCCGGAGGCGAGGATCTCGGCGGGGGTGGCGAACCGCAGGGCCGGGTCGTCGCGCAGCCGGTGCAGCACCTGGCCCATGTCGGCGGTGCCCAGGACCTGGGCGCCCAGCTCCCGGTACTCCCCGGCCAGCGCGGCGACCAGGTCCAGGCCGAGCCGGTGGAGCTCGGCCGGGTCGCGGTCGGTGGTGGTGTGCTGGGCCACCGCGGCCAGGTAGACGGCCTCGCCGCCGGGGACGTGGGCCAGGCCGCAGCGGTCGTCGGGGCGGGCCCGCTCCAGGACCTGGCCGGCCAGCAGGTCGCGGTAGCGGGCCATGGCCGGCCGGACCGACCCGGCGACCACCTCGGCCAGCCGCTCCCGGAAGCCGTCGGCGTCGGTCCCGGCTGGGGGCGGCGGCGCCAGCAGCGGGTCGTCGGCCGGCGGGCCGGCCAGGTAGGTGTCGAGCTGGCGGACGGCCGCGCGCACGCCCAGGGCCGGCGGGGTGCGGCCGCCGGCCAGCCCGGCCCGCAGCCGGTCGCCGGCCTGGTCGAGGCAGCCGGCCAGCTTGCCGCAGCGCTCCAGGTAGTCGGTGGCCTGGGCGGGGGTGGCCAGGGTGACCTTGGGGACCAGGCCGAGCACGGCCGTCTGGATGCCGCTCATGGTGGCCGAGACGGTCAGCTCGGGCCAGCGGGCGGCCAGCTCGGCCCGGCGGTCGGCCAGGCCGCGGCCCAGCATGGCCAGGGTGACCCGGTCCTGGGCGCCGAGCCGGGCGGCGTCGATCCCGGCCAGCCGGCGCTCCAGGTCGGCCAGGCGCCGGTCGGTCTCGGCCTCGCCGGCCTCGGACAGGTCGGGGACCTCGGCGTCCCAGCCGGGGACCCCGTAGATGGTGGCGTCGAACGGCGAGGCGTCCATGCACACCTGGAAGTACCGCTCGGCCAGGTCGGCCAGCGGCTGGTCGAGTTGGGTCACAGCTCCAGCAGCTCCTTGGGGGTGGTGGTGAGCAGCTCGTGGCCGCCGGGGCGGGCCACCGCCAGGTCCTCGATGCGGACCCCGCCGAACCCGGGCAGGTAGACGCCGGGCTCGACGGTGACCGGGGTGCCGGCGGCGATCCGGTCCCGGGAGCCGGCCCGCAGCCGGGGGGCCTCGTGGACCTCCAGGCCGATCCCGTGGCCGGTGGGGTGCGGGAAGGAGTCGCCCAGCCCGGCGTCGGCGATCGGCTGGCGGCAGGCCCGGTCGACCTCGCCGGCCGGCACGCCGGCCTCCAGGCACGCCAGCCCGGCCGCCTGGGCGCCGCGGACCAGCTCGTACAGGTCGCGCTGGCGCTGGGAAGCCCGGCCGAACACGACCGTCCGGGTCATGTCGGCGCAGTAGCCGTCGACCCGGGCCCCGAAGTCGAGCTTGACCAGGTCCCCGGCGCGGAGCGGCCGGTCGCCGGGCCGGTGGTGGGGCTCGGCGGCCTGCTCTCCGAAGGCGACGATGCTGTCGAAGGCCAGCCCTTCGGCGCCCAGGCGGCGCAGGGCCAGCTCCAGGTCGACCGCGACCTGGCGCTCGGTCATGCCCTGGCGCAGGGCGGGCAGCAGCCCGGCCAGGGCCTCGCCGCCGAGGCGGGCCGCCTCGCCCATGGCGGCCAGCTCGCGCTCGTCCTTGACCTCGCGCAGCTCCTCGACCAGGGGCGGGGCCGGCATGACGGCCTGGCCGCGCAGGCCGGAGCGCAGCCGCTGGCCCTCGCCCCAGGTCAGCCCGGCCGGCTCGAAGCCGAGGCCGTCGCCGGAGCTGCGCACCACCCCGCCGACGGCCCCGACCAGGTCGCCGGGGGCGAGCACGACCTCGGCCCCCGGGACCTCGGCGGCGGCCTGGTGGCGGTAGCGGCCGTCGGTGAAGAGCAGGGTGCGGTCGTGCAGCAGCAGCAGGGCCCCGTAGGTGCCGGTGAAGCCGGTCAGGTAGCGGACGTTGGCCGGCTTGGTGACCAGCAGGGCCGACAGGTCGGCGTGGGCCAGCAGGCCGCGCAGGGCCTGGCGCCTGGCTTCGGTGTCGGCATGGCCGTCGTCGGGCACGCGAGCGTTCCTTTCCCCCGGGGGCTGCCCGGTCCATCTTGCCAAGGCGAGCTCAGGGGCGGCGAGCCAGCAGGTCGGCGGTGGCGCGCAGGCCGAGGTCGTAGCTGGCCGGCCCCATGCCGGCGATCACGGCGGCCGCCACCGGGGCCACGGCCAGGTGGTGGCGCCAGCGCTCGCGGGCGTGGACGTTGGAAAGGTGGACCTCGACCACCGGGATGCCGGCGGCCTCGACGGCGTCGCGGACCGCATAGGAGGTGTGGGCCAGCGCGCCCGGGTTGCACACGGCCGCGGCCACCCCGCGCCCGGCGGCGGCCAGCAGGGCTTCGACCAGGTCGCCCTCGTGATCGGACTGGAGGCCCTCGACGGCCAGGCCGAGCTCGCCGGCCAGCTTGGCCAGCCGGTCCATGATCTGGTCCAGGTCGAGGGTGCCGTAGTGCCCGGGGTCGCGGCGGCCAAGCGCTCCCAGGTTGGGGCCGTGCAGGACCAGCACCAGCGGCCCCTCCCCGGTCCGCGGCCAGCTCCTCACGCCGGGTCTCCCGATCCACCGGGGGACCACCCCGCCAGCGACCGGATGGCGGCGACCAGGACCCGACGGTCGGGGGCGGTCACGACCTCGGGCTGGCCGGGACGGCGCAGCAGGACCAGCCGCAGGCCGCCACGCTGCTTCTTGTCGGTGGCCATGGCGGCCAGCACCTGGTCGGGGTCCAGGCGCACCCCGCCGACGGGCAGGCCAAGGGCGGCCAGCAGCTCCACGTGCCCGGCGGCCAGCCCCGGCTGGGCCAGCCCCAGCGCCTCGGCCACCCTGGCCGCGAACACCATGCCCAGGGCCACCGCCTCCCCGTGCCGCAGCCCCCGGTAGCCGGCCAGCCGCTCCAGGGCGTGGCCGAGGGTGTGCCCGTAGTTCAGCGCCAGCCGACCAACCGGGGCATCCCCTCGGAAAGGCTCCTCGACCGACCGGGGCACCCCTTCGGGGTTCCCCGGACCCCTCCGGCCGGACCCCTCCGGCCGGCCGGAGGGCCCCTCGCCGGCGTCCTCGTGCTCGTCGGCGGCGACCACGGCCGCCTTGACCCGGACCGCCCCCTCGACCAGGGGGGCGAGGGCATCGGGGTCGGCGGCCACGGCCGGGCCGGCCGAGCGGGCCAGGGCCTCGGCAAGGGCGGGGTCGCCGACCAGGCCGGCCTTGGCCACCTCGGCAAGGCCGGAGCGGACCTCGGCCGCGGGCAGCCCGGCCAGGGCGTCCAGGTCGGCCACGACCGCCACCGGCTGGTGGAAGGCCCCGACCAGGTTCTTGCCGGCGGGAAGGTCGACCCCGGTCTTGCCCCCGACGGCGGCGTCGACCATGCCGAGCACGGTCGTGGGCACGTTGACCAGGGGGACGCCGCGCAGCCAGGTGGCGGCCGCGAACCCGGCGACGTCGGTGGTGGCGCCGCCGCCGACGGCCACCACCGGGTCGGCCCGGCGGGTCGGGACCGCGGCCAGCCGCTCGTACAGGCCGGCCAACACCTCCAGGCGCTTGGCCTCCTCCCCCGCCGGCACCTCGAGCCAGTGGACGGCCAGGCCGCGCCGGCCCAGGACCCGGCCGACCCGCTCGGCCACCGAGGCCACGGGCCGGGAGGCGACCACGGCCGCCGCCTCGGCCCCCGGGAACGGCGGCAGCAGATCGTCGAGCCGGTCCAGCAGGCCCGTCCCGACCAGCACCGGGTACCCGCCCCCGGCGGTCCGGACCTCCACCCTGGCGGCGGTGCCCGGTTCCAGGGTCACCGGCCGGCCAAGGCGCCGACCCGGCGCCGGTACCACTCCATGACCTCCACGGCCACCTGCTCCACGTTGTGCCGGTCGGTGTCGATCGCCACGTCGCCGGCGGTCTCGTAGATGGGGCCGCGGGCCACCAGCAGGTCGCGGATGCGGCCGGCCCGGTCGGCGGTGTCGCCGAGCAGCGGCCGGTCGGTGACCCCGGTCAGCCGGCCGGCCAGGGTCTCGGGGGTGGCCCGCAGGTAGACCAGCAGCCCGGCCTGCTTGAGGGCGGTGCGGTTCTCGGCCGAGAGCACGGCGCCCCCGCCGACCGCGATCACCCGTCCCGGCGCCGAGATGGCCCGGTCGATGGCGGCCATCTCCCGGCGCCGGAAGCTGAGCTCGCCCTCGCGCTGGAACAGCTCGGAGATGGTCATCCGGGTGGCCCGCTCGATCATCAGGTCGGTGTCGACGAACTCGCGGCCCAGGGCACGGGCGACCAGCCGGCCGACCGAGGTCTTGCCGGACCCCATGAACCCGATGACCACAATGGTTGGCAGGATCTGACGCATGGGGGGAAGCCTAACAGCCCAGGGCGTCGAGGTAGGCGTCGAGGTTGCGGCGGACCTCGGCCAGGGAGTCGCCACCGGTCTTCTCCAGCAGGGCGTCGGCCAGGACCAGGGCGACCACGGCCTCGCCGACGACCCCGGCGGCGGGGACGGCGGTCACGTCCGAGCGCTGCACCACCGCCTTGGCCTTGGCCCCGGTGGCCACGTCCACGGTGTCCAGGGCCCGGACCAGGGTCGACAGCGGCTTCATGGCCGCCCGGACCCGGAGGGTCTCGCCGGTCGACATGCCCCCCTCGATCCCCCCGGCCCGGCCGGTGCGCCGCCGCAGGCTGCCGGGCCTGACCCCGGGCACGATGGCGTCGTGGGCCCGCGACCCGGGCCGGGCGGCTCCCGCGAAGCCGTCGCCGACCTCGACCCCCTTGATGGCCTGGATGCTCATCAGCGCCCCGGCCAGGCGGGCGTCCAGCTTGCGGTCCCACTGGACGTAGGAGCCGAGGCCGGGAGGCAGCCCGTGGGCGACCACCTCGAACACCCCGCCGAGGGTGTCGCCGACCGCCCTGGCCGCGTCGACGGCGGCCGCCATCCGGCCCTCGGCCTCGCCGTCCAGGCAGCGGACGGGCGAGGCGTCGATCTCCTCCAGGTCGGCGGCGGTGGGCACGGCCCGCGAGCGGGTGGCCACCGGCCCCAGCCGGACCACGTGGCTGAGCACGGCCACCCCGACCTGGGTGAGCAGGGCCTTGGCGGCCGCCCCGGCGGCCACCCGGGCGGCGGTCTCGCGGGCCGAGGCCCGCTCCAGCACCGGCCGGGCCTCGTCGAAGCCGTACTTCTGCATGCCGGTCAGGTCGGCGTGGCCGGGCCGCGGCCGGGTCAGGGGCACGCCCCTGCCGCTGGCCGACGCCTCCGGGTCCTCGACCGGGTCGGGGCTCATCACCTCGGTCCACTTGGGCCATTCGCTGTTGTCGATGCGCACGGCCAGGGGCGAGCCCAGGGTGCGCCCGTGGCGCAGCCCGCCGAGCACCTCCAGCCGGTCCTCCTCGAAGCGCATGCGCTTGCCGCGCCCGTAGCCCAGCCGGCGCCGGGCCAGCTCGTGGGCGATCTCGGTGGTGGTCAGGGGCACGCCCGCGGGCAGCCCATCGAGCACGGCGACCAGCGCCCGCCCGTGGGACTCCCCGGCGGTGAGATAGCGCAGCATCGAGGAGGATGCTAGCGGAGCGGCGGGCTAGGAGCCGATCAGGGCGCGGGCGTACCAGGCGGCCACGTCGCCGCCGGCCAGGACGCCGAGGAGGGCGCCGGCGACCAGCCAAGGGCCGAACGGCAGCAGCGACTTGCGGGTGAGGCCGAGCACCAGGATGGCGGCCACGCCGGCCAGGCCGCCGAGCAGGAAGCCGGCGAACACCCCGACCGCCACCGTCCCCCAGGACAGCCAGCCCAGGGCCAGGCCGAGGGTCGGGGCCAGCTTGACGTCGCCCAGGCCCATGCCCCGGGGCGAGATCAGGGCCAGCAGCAGGAAGAACGCGCCGACGGCGGCGGCGGCGAGCAGCCCGCGGGCCAGCCGGCCCAGGTCGCCCAGGCCGAGGCTGGCCACCAGCAGCAGGCCGAGCAGGACCGGGAAGGCCGGGTAGGTGATGCGGTTGGGCAGCAGCCGGGTGCTGGCGTCGATCACGGCCAGGACCAGGCAGACGAAGGCCAGGGCGAGGTAGGCGGGGACGGCCCAGCCGAGCCCGGCGGCGACCAGCCGCAGGGTGAGCAGGAACCACAGCAGGCCCATGGCCAGCTCGACCAGCGGGTAGCGGGGCGAGATGGGGGCCCGGCAGGCGCGGCAACGGCCGCGCCGCAGCAGCCAGCCGACCACCGGGACGTGGTCGCGCCAGGCGACCCGGGCGCCGCACGACGGGCAGCGCGACCCCGGCCGGGCCAGCGGCTCCCGCCGCGGCACCAGGTCGATGACCACGTTGGCGACCGACCCGGCGGCCAGGCCGAGCAGGCCCGCGAGCGATGCGGCGGCGAGCGGTGTCATGGCCGGGAAGCCTACCTGCCCGCGGCCATCCGGCGAGCGGTTCGTCAACATCAGGCGGTCTGGCGGCCCCCGCCGCGGCCGGGACCGGGTGCACGCCCGGCGGGAGGGGTCGGCGGCGGTGGCCAGCCGCTCGACGGCCAGGGCCTGGGTGCGGTTGCCGGTGACGGTCACGGACACCTCCCCGACCCGGGCCGCCTCGGCCACCGGCAGCACCTGGTAGCCCTCCATCACCGCCTCCAGGGCGCGCCGCGGATCGACCTCGCACACCACCACCCGGGCCCCCATGCCGCGGGCCCGCGCGGCCAGCCCGCGGCCGCACCAGCCGAAGCCGATGACCACGAGCAGCGTCGCCGGCGGGCCAGCACGCCGTCGACCTGCCGGTGGAAGGTGTCCCGGTCGGCCCCGCGGACGGCGAACACGGCCGCCCCGAGCTCCTCGTGGATGGCCGCGGCCACGTCGTCCTTGGACGACAGGGCAGGCACTCCTCCGTGGTCAGGAGGCCAGGCGGAGCAGACGCCTGGCCTTGGCGGTGTCGAAGTCGAGGGCGGCCGCCGGGTCGGGGGACCCGACCAACCGGGGCACCCCCTCGGGGTTCCCCGGACCCCTCCGACCGCGGATGAGGCGGGCCAGCCGGCGCAGCGACCCGGCCACCTCGGGGTCCTCCAGCACCCGCAGGCCGAAGGCCAGGGCGGCCGGGGTCGTCCGGTAGCGGGCCTGGAGCTCGAGGGCCGCGGCCGCGGCCCGCAGGTCGCGGTCGCCGTAGTTCCGGTAGCCGGCGGCGGTGCGGGCAGGGGCGACCAGCCCGAGCTGCTCGGCATACCGCAGCATCCGGGCGCTGGTCCCGACCTGCCGGGCGGCGTCCCCAACGCGCATGGCGCCAACGCTACAAACCCTTACATCTATTTGTCAAGGTTTCCGCGGGGGTAGCATCTGCGGCATGGCGCCGCCCACCGACCTCGTCGTCCTCGGTGCCGGGCCGGCCGGGGTGGGCGCCGCCTACCGGACGGCCAGGGCCGGGCATCGGGTGGTGGCGCTGGAGCGGGCGCCCGGCCCCGGGGGGGCCGCGGCCAGCTTCGAGCTGGACGGGATCCGGGTCGACCACGGCAGCCACCGGCTGCACCAGGCGATCGAGCCGCGCATCCTCGACGACCTGCGGGACCTGCTCGGCGACGAGCTCCAGCGGCGCCCCCGCAACGGCCGCATCTATCTGGAGGGCCGCTGGATCCGGTTCCCGCTGCGGCCGGCCGACCTGGCCCGCCGGCTGCCGCCGTCGTTCGCGGCCGGGGCGGCCGCCGACGCCGCCACCGCCTGGGCGCGGCGGCCCCGGGCCGACACCTTCGCCGAGACCCTCCGGGCCGGGCTGGGGCCGACCATGTGCGAGCGCTTCTACTTCCCGTATGCCCGCAAGCTGTGGGGCCTCGAGCCCAGCGAGCTGGCCGGCGAGCAGGCCCGCCGCCGGGTGTCGGCCGGCTCCCCGGGCCGGCTGCTGGCCCGGGTGGCCCGCGGCGCCGGCCGCTCCGGCCCCTGGTTCTGGTATCCCAGGCACGGCTTCGGCACCATCTGCGAACGCCTGGCCGGCGCGGCCGCCGACGCCGGGGCCGACCTCCGCTACGGGGCCGCGGCCGAGCGGGTCGAGCTCGGCCCCGAGGGGGCCACGGTCACCCTGGCCGGCGGGGAGACGCTCCGGGCCCGGCGGGTCTGGTCGACCCTGCCCCTGCCCACCCTGGCCCGGATGACCACCCCGGCCCCGCCCCCGGCGGTGCTGGCGGCGGCCGGGCAGCTCGGCTTCCGGGCCATGCTGCTCGTCTACCTGGTGCTGGACGGCGGCCGCTACAGCGGCTACGACGCCCACTACCTGCCCGACCCGGGGACCCCGGTGAGCCGGGTGTCGGAGCCGGCCAACTACCGAGACGGCGACGACCCCCCGGGGCGGACGGTGCTCTGCGCCGAGCTGCCCTGCTCACGCGACAGCGACCTGTGGCGGGCCGGCAACGACCGGCTGGCCGGCCTGGTCCGGGCCGCCCTGGCCGAGCGCGGCCTGCCCGACCCGGGGCCGGTCCGCCGGGTGGTGGTCCGCCGCCTCCCCAACGTCTACCCGGTCTACCGGGTCGGCTACGCCGCCGCGTTCCAGGCCCTCGACGCCTGGGCGGCCGCCCAGCCGGCCCTGCTCAGCTTTGGCCGCCTGGGGCTGTTCGTCCACGACAACACCCACCACGCCCTGGCCATGGCCTGGGCCGCGGCCGACGCCCTGGCCCCCGACGGCGCCTTGGACCACGCCGCCTGGTCCGCCGCCCGCGACCGCTTCACCGCCCACGTGGTCGAGGACTGATCCCGGCCCGGGGCCGGCCCGGTTGAGCTCCCGCCACACCGCCGGGACGACCCGGCGCAGGTAGCGCAGGGGGCGCACGAAGGAGCGGCCGGTGCTGCGGAAGCGGTAGCCGATCGGGACCTCCAGGTAGCGGTGGCCCTTGGCCAGCAGGTCGAGGGTGAGCACCTGAGCGTAGTTGTAGTCGTGGACGATCTCGGCGTCGGCCGCGGCCGCCCGCGACAGGGCCCGGAAGCCGCTCTGGCCGTCGCCGATCGGGGCCCGGGCCACGAACCGGAGCAGGGCGGTCAGGGCCAGGTTGCCGAGGCGGCGCTGCGGCAGCATGCGCCGGATCTCCCCGGCGAAGCGGGAGCCGACGACGTAGTCCGCCCGGCCCTCCAGGATGGGGGTGACCAGCCGCTCCAGCTCACCCGGGTCGTACTCGCGGTCGGCGTCGCAGAAGGCGACCGCGGCCGCTCCCCGCCGGACGGCCGCGGCCAGCCCCAGGCGCACGGCCGCCCCCAGGCCGCGGTTGGTCGGCACCGAGAGCACGGTCGCGCCGGCCGCGGCGGCCAGCTCGGCCGTGCGGTCCCCGGAGCCGTCGTCGACCACCAGGCACGCGACCCGCCGGCCACAGACCAGCTCCGGCACCCTGGCCACCACCGCCGCGACCGTCGCCTCCTCGTCATGGGCGGGCAGGAACACCACCACCGGCCGGAGGGCCGTGCCCGGGCGGGCTCGCCGGCTCGGGTGCGGTTCGCCATGGCGGTGCTCGGGGTGCTGGCGTTCGCGGCCGCGGCCGCCGGGATCGTGGTGCCGGCGACCCACGGGACCCGGACCACCGCCGACGAGCCGCAGTACCTGCTCACCGCCATCAGCCTGGCCGAGGACCGCGACCTGGACATCGCCGACGAGCTGGCCGACGGCGGCTGGCGCCCGTTCCACGCCCTGCCCCTGCCCGAGCAGACCGAGCCGCTGGCGGACGGGCGGCGCCTCAGCCCCCACGACCCCCTGCTGCCGCTGCTGCTGGCCGGGCCGGTGGCGGCCGGCGGCTGGGTCGGGGCCAAGCTGGCCATGGCGGCCATGGCCGGGCTGGTGGCCGCCCTGGCCCTGTGGACCGCGGTGCGCCGCCTGGGCGTGCCGGTCGCCACCGCCACCCTGGCCGTCGCGGTCTTCGCCTGCTCCCCGCCCCTGGCCGTCTACGGCAGCCAGATCTACCCCGAGCTCCCGGCGGCCCTGGTCGTGCTGGCCGCCGCGGCCGCCCTGCTGTCCCCGTCGGCCCCGAGCCGGCGGGAGACCCTGGTCGTGGGCGGGGCCGTGGTCGCCCTGCCCTGGCTGGGGGTGAAGTACGCCCCGGTGGCCGCGGCCGTCGCCATGGTCGCCTGCTGGCGGCTGGCCAGGGCCGGGCAGGGCCGGCGGGCCCTGGCCCTGGCCGGGTCGCTGGCCGCCGCCGGGGTCGCCTTCCTGGTCCTGCACCGCTGGTGGTACGGGGGCTGGACGCCGTACGCGGCCGGCGACCACTTCGTCCAAGGGGAGCTGTCGGTGGTCGGCACCGAAGCGGACTACCTGGGCCGCAGCCGCCGGCTGGTCGGCCTGCTGGTGGACCGGGGCTTCGGGCTGGCCGCCTGGCAGCCGGCCTGGCTGCTGGCCGTCCCGGCCGTGGCCGCCCTGGCCAGGCGGCGCCCCGCCGGCTGGGCCGCCCTGGCCGGCCCGCTCGCCGCCGGCTGGCTGGTGGCCACCTTCGTCGCCCTGACCATGCAGGGCTGGTGGTTCGGGGGTCGCCAGGTGGTGGTCGTCCTGCCCCTGGCCGTCCTGGCGGTCGCCTGGTGGGCCGGCCTCGACCCCCGCCGGCCGCTGCTGCTGGCCGTGGCCGGCGGGGTCGGGGTGCTCGCCCACGTGTGGCTGGTCCTGGAGGGCGCCACCGGGCGGATCACCTGGGCGGTGGACCCCACCGCCACCGCCGACCCGCTGTACCGGGCCTGGCGGCTGGCCCTGCCCGACTACCTGGCCATGAGCTGGTGGACCTGGGTCCTGCACGGGGCCTGGCTGGTCGCCCTGGCCGCCTGGGCGGCCGTGGCCGCCCGGGCTGGACATCGCCTGGCCCGCTTCCGTAGGCTCCGCAGTCGCGAGCTTAGGAGTGCCTAAATGGAGGGTGGGAGCATGGGCGACCGGGTCGGGCACCGGCTGGCCGGGCTGGGGATCGTCCTGGCCCTGCTGCTCGCCGGCTGCGGGTCGGACGACGGGGCCGGGGTCCGCAACGGCGGCGGCCAGTCGGCCAGCGGCGGCGGCAGCGGCACCGCGTCGGGCAGCGGCACCGCCCCGGGGC
>Ga0209382_10000511_pt1 | contig 64301 bp, 54 predicted proteins | sample SoiMetdeltSBSDD5_FD_187599 | JGI IMG/M metagenome (GOLD analysis project Ga0209382, IMG submission 187599) | Bulk soil microbial communities from a Populus tree surrounding site in Tennessee, USA - Soil MetaG P. deltoides SBSDD5 (SPAdes) (version 2) | ecosystem: Environmental > Terrestrial >...
CGCACCTGCGCGAGCACGTCGCGGCGCGAGTCGGATTTGATCGCGAGGAACCGTTCGATGCGCTCCACCTGATCGCGTGCGAGGCCGACGCCGCGGATCGTGTCGCCCGATTCGTCCTTGTAGCCTTCCATCAGCTCGAGCTTCACCTTGTCGAGGCCGACCTTGTCGAGCTTGTCGAGCACGCGGAAGACTTCGACGCTCTGATCGGGCGCAATGCCGGCGTAGGCGAGGAGAAGATTGAGGATCGCGCGGCTGGAGAAGCGGACGAGATAACGTCCCACGCCGAGGGCCGAGAGCGTGTCGCACATGCCCGCGATGATCTCGGTGTCCGCGATCTCGCTCTCCACTCCGACGGAATCGAGATCGAACTGCGTGAACTCGCGATAGCGGCCCTTGTCCGGTTTGTCGGCGCGCCAGACCGAGGCGACCTGGTAGCGGCGGAAAGGCCGCGGGAGGTCCGCGTACTGCGCGATCACACGTGCGAGCGGCACGGTCAGGTCGAAGCGAAGGCCGAGGTCTTCCTTCTCCGGATTCGTGACGCGGAAGATGGACTGCTGTGCCTCGGTCCCCGCACTGCCGGAGAGGACGTCGAGGAACTCGATCGCGGGCGTGGAGAGAGGAACGAACCCATACAGCTCGTACACGCCGCGGATGGTGTCGACCATCTGCTGACGGGCGAGCATCTGATCGGGCAGAAGGTCGCGGAGGCCGCGGGAGAGCCGCGGAACGACGGTATTGGTCATGAAGGAGGGGGTTGGTACCGAGGGGCGGGCTCGAACCGCCGACCCCTAGATCCACAATCTAGTGCTCTAACCAACTGAGCTACCCCGGCACGGGAGGGGGATGATACACGATCTAGAACGCCTCAGTCGAAGACGTATTCCTTTTGTGTTCGTGTGATCAGGACGAGGTTCGGGAAGCGGCGAACGCGGTTGGCGCCGTCGAGTGCCTCGATGCGAAACGTGGCCGCGGCGCTGTCGAAAAACGCGTCGGGAGCTTTCGCTGCGACGACGATCCGGCCATCGCGGATGCGCGCAAGTCCGGCGCGCCATTGCGCGCCGGATTGTTCGTGCACCACCACCACGTCGTGCAACCGAGTCGCCGGCGACGGGTGGTCGTTCATGTGGGGGTGGCAGTCTCCGAAGCGAGTGGGTCCTGCGGGATGGAAGGATAGATGTCCCGAAGGGAAGGTGCGGTCCCGGATTGGACAAGGGCGTCGAAATTGGGGGGCCACCGCCTCGGTGGCCGTACCGCCGGCCCCTGGCCGGCGGGGCGCCGGCGGTACGGCCGGCGAGGGCGCCGGCCCCCCGAGGCTAATCCGCGTCGGCGAACTCGCGCGTCAACTCGCGATGCACTTTGATCGCCCGTCCCAATGTCTGGATCAGCCCGCGTTCCCTGAACCGTTGCATGAACGCGGTGATGCGAGGGCGGGTCGTGCCGACGATCTGCGAGAGCTCTTCGTGCGAGATCTTCTGATCGAGCCGGAGGAACGGGCCGTCCGCCGTTCCGAGCTTCTCCGCGACGCCGAGAAGCACCTTCGCCAGTCGGCGCTCCGAGGGCATGGTCACGAGATCGAACACCGCGGTCTGCCGCTCCGCGATTCGTTTCGCGAGATGCGCGAGCAGCGCGTCCGTGGCCTTCGCCCGCTCCACCTCGGCGAGGAAGTCCCTACGCGACGCGCGGCGTACCACCGTCGCCTGCATCGCCGTCGCCGTCTCGAAACGTTTCGCCGGCGCGACGAAACACGACTCGCCAAACAGATCGCCGGCGGTGTAGATGGCCAGCAGGCAGTCCTTCCCCGCGGCGGAAGACATCGACAGCTTCACCTGGCCCGATTCGATCAGGTACATGGACTCGTCTTCGTCCCCGTTCGCATAAATCGGCGCTTGTGCGTCGACGCGCACGCGCGCGGCCGCCAGTGAAGCGCGATCGAACACTTCGCGAAGGGACGGAGCGAGATGGGCGCGGCCGTCGTTATGGGTGGGCATTCAGTGAACGCGCAGCGATCGTAGGCACCACCGATCACCACGTCTGTTCACAATTGGACACCTATGCGTCTCTGCGTCTGCAATGGACTACCTGCCGCAGAAACGCGCGACTTTTCATGCGCAGCGATGGTGCGCAATCGAGTGGGCGCCGCGTTGTGCAGCGACGCGCGCGGGTGGATCGATCGTGCACAGTGCGGGACTCGTCGCGTCGCAGTCCCGCATTACACGGACCTATTTTGCGCACGCATTGATCCCGAAAAGCTGCGGGGAGGATCTACGGAAAGGAGAACGCGTTTACGACGCGATCAACAAAACATCCGCGAACCAGCTTCGCGCGTCAATCCACGTCTTCTCGATGGAGAAGCCGGACGCATTCGCGAGCGATGCCAGTGTCTCCGCGTTGTGTTTGTACGAGCTCTCCGTGTGAATCGACTCACCGGCCGCGAATGGGATCTCCAGATCGAGCGCGTCGATGCGGACGCGTTGTGCGTGTTTGCTGACAAGGTGCATCTCGATGCGTCCGTGCGCCTCGTCGTAAAACGCGTGATGACGAAACGCCGCCAGATCGAAGTGACCGCCCAACTCGCGGTTGATGCGTCCCAGGAGGTTCAGGTTGAATGCGGCGGTGACGCCGAGCGCGTCGTCGTACGCGGGCTCGAGCACCGCGCGATCCTTGCGCAGGTCCGCGCCGAGAAAAAGCGCGTCGCCGGGAGCGAGCGCGGAGCGCAGATCGCGCAGCATCGCGATCGCCTCCTCGGGGTTGAGATTGCCGATCGTCGATCCGAGGAAGAGGACGACGGTATGGGGGGCCGGGCTTCCAGCCCGGCCGCGCGGGCTGGAAGCCCGCGCCCCCTCGAGCAACGACAGCGGAATCGAGGGCCGCGCGAAATCGGATCGGATCGCCGTCACGCGCAGGTCCGCATAATCGCGCAGCAGGTCGCGCGCGCTGCGCTTCAGCATCTCCTCGTCGATGTCGACCGGGACGTACTCGACGTCTTCCATCTCATCGAGGAGGATGCGCGTCTTCCGCGCGGCGCCGCTGCCGAGCTCGACGAGCCGCACATGCGGACCGAAGGATGCGACGATCTCCTTCCGGAAGGAGGTCAGGACCTCGGCTTCCGCGCGCATGACGTAGTACTCGGGGAGGAAACAGATCGTATCGAACAGCGACGAGCCGAGCGCGTCATAGAACCAGCGCGGCGGCAGCCACTTGTGCTCGGCGGTCAATCCGACGCGCACATCGCGCGCGAAATCGTCCTCGGCCGCGGGCGTACGGAGGAGGGTGAAACGCGGGTCGGGAGCGAATGGGACGACGGCGGCCAAGGTGACGAAATTGTAGCGCGACCTAACGGAGGAACCTCGCGCACGTACAATCGTCACAGAACACGGCCCATGACACGCGCGTTCGTCAGCGCATTACTCCTGCTTCCTCTTGCTGCCTGCTATTCCGGTTACTCGGAATCGGCGCCTGAGCAGGATCTCCGTGTGCGTCGCGGCGAGTTCAAGAACGAGGTCGTGATCTCGGGCGAGCTCGAGGCCGCGCGCGGCGAGTTGCTGTCGGTTCCGCCGCTGCCTTCGTGGCAGACGGCGATCAAATGGATCGCGGAAGACGGCGCCGCGGTGAAGGCGGGCGATCCGGTCGCGGAGCTCGACAACAGCGCGTTGACGACGGACCTCGACTCGAAGCGGCAAGGCGCGATGCAGGCGACGCAAGAACTGCAGCAGAAGGAGTCGGAGTGGGAGGCGGATCTCGAGCAGAAAGAGCTCGAGGTCGAGCAGAAGAAGGCCGCTCTCGACAAGGCCGTTCTCGACGCCAGACTGCCGCGGGAATTGCTGTCGGGCCTGAAGTACGAGGAGTACCAGGGCACGCTGCGCCGCACGACGAGCGAGCATGAGAAGGCCGTCGATTCTCTCCGCGCGCGCCGCACCGCGATCGCCGCGGAACGCGAGAACCTGCTGCTGAACATTGGCAAGACGCAGCGCGCGATCGGGATCGCGGAGGGCGCGATCAACGCGCTCGTGCTTCGCGCGCCGAAGGACGGCATCGTCGTGGTGAAGGACCATCAGTGGGAAGGGCGCAAGCTGCAGAGCGGCGATCCGGTATGGGTCGGTTTTCCGATCGCGCTGCTGCCGGACCTGCACACGATCCGCGTGAACGCGGCGCTGGCAGACGTCGACGACGGGAAGATCGCGACGGGCATGCCGGTGACGGTGACCCTCGACGGCTATCCGGACATGCAGTTCACGGGGAAGATCCAGTCGATCTCCGCGGTCGCGCAGGAGAGCCGCCGCCAGTCGCTGCGACGGCACTTCGAGGTGCTCGTCGCGCTCGATCGACTCGATCCCGATCGCATGCGGCCGGGATTGTCGGCGCGCGTGGTCGTGCGCCGCGAGGCGCGGCCGTCGATGCTGCTCGCACCGCGCGCGGCGATTGACTTCACGGGCAACGCGCCGCGCGTGCGGCTCCAGAACGGAGCGATGAAGGACGTGAAGGTCGGCGCGTGCAACGCGCAGGATTGTGTGGTGGCGGGTCTCGATGAAGGCACGCGCCTCGCGCCCATCGTGGAGGTGAAGCGTGGGTAGGCGCGCCACACTTCGCATCCTTCTCCCGCTCGCCGCGGTGATCCTCTTCCTCCTCGGAGGATGGACGCTTCGCAACAAGCTCGCGGCCGATCGGCAGGGCGATTGGGTGCGCGCGACGCGCGGCGATCTCGTGACCGGCTTCGAAGTCACCGGCGCGCTCGCTTCACTGTCCGCCGAGAGTCTCGGGCCACCGCCGCTCGCGGACGTCTGGGACTTCAAGATCTCGATGCTCGCGCCCGAAGGCGCGGACGTGAAGCGCGGCCAGCCAGTCGTCGGATTCGACACGAGCGAGCTGCAGCGCAAGCTCGACGAGAAGACCGCCGAAGCCGACCAGGCGCGCAAGCAGATCGAAAAGGAGCGCAACGATCTCGCTCTCCGCTCGAAAGACGAGAAGTTCAAGCTCGACGAGGCCGATGGACGTCTGCGCAAGGCGAACCTCAAGCTCGACACGCCGGGTGAGGTCGCGAGCATCAACGAGCGCAAAGCCGCGGAGATCGAGCACGCCATCGCGCAGCGCGAGACCGTCGCGGCTCGCACGCGACTGCACGCCCTCGACAGCGCTGCACGCGCGCGCATCGGCCTCCTGCAGAGCAAGCAGCAGGAAGCGGAAGCGATCGTGGCGCAGACGCAGAACGCGATCCGGCAGATGATGCGCACCTCGCCGCGCGACGGCACGGTGGTCTACGCGACGAACTGGCGCGGCGAGAAGAAAAAGATCGGCGACAGTTGCTGGAAGGCCGAGCGCGTGATCGAGATCCCGGACCTCACGCGCATGAAGGCCGAGGGCGAGGTCGAGGAGCAGGATGCCGGCCGGGTCGCCGTCGGGCAGCGCGTCATCCTTCGTCTCGACGCGCATCCCGATGAGGAACTGCAAGGCACGATCACCATGGCCGCGCGCACGGTGCAGCGCAAGCGCGGAACGCAGGATCCGGTGAAGGTGCTGCGCGTCGACATCAAACTCGACAAGACCGATCCCGCGAAGATGCGTCCGGGCATGCGCTTTCAGGGAACGATCGAGCTGGCTCGCGCGAAGAATGCCGTGCTGATTCCGCGCGAAGCGGTGCTCGTCTCCAGCGCCGGTCCGTACGTCTTCCGCCGCGGCGCGCTGAACGTCGAGCGCATCCCCGTCCAGCTCGGACGCGAGAACGACAAGTCCGTCGAAGTGCTGAAAGGACTCGACGCCGGCGATCGCGTGCTCGTCGCAAAAGAGAACGAGGACGAGGAGAAATCGTGAACATCAGGGCGCAGGGCGCAGAGCGCAGGGCGCAGAAGAAACGAACCTCGGTCCTCCGCGCCCTGCCCCCTGCGCTCTGCGCCCTGGTCATCGCCTGCGGCGATTCCTCCGATGACATCGCCACGTTCAAAGTCGAGCCCATCACCTTCACGCGTCGCGTGACGGCCGAGGGAACGCTGAAGGCGACCAAGGCGACGCCGATCTCCGCGCCGCAGAACGCGACCGCGCCGATGAAGGTGTCGTGGATCGCGGATGACGGAACGCTGCTGCGCAAGGGCGACGTCATCGTCCGCTTCGACGCGACGGACTTCGAGAACCTCCTTCTCACGGGACGCGAGGACCGCTCGAACGCGACCAATCGTCTGACGAAAGAAACCGCGGAGTCGACCGCAACGCGCAAGAACCTCGGCCGCGACGCGCGTCTCGCGCAGACCGACCTCGAACGAGCGCAGGGATTCAAGTTCGACGACGCGGACGTCTTCTCGCGCTACGAGCGCATCGAGAACGAGGTCGATCAGGACCTCGCCTCGAGCAGGAAACACTACGCCGAGGAAGTCCTCGGCATCCGCGGCTCGCTCGCGGCGGTCGAGCGCGATCTCATCGCCATCGACGACCGCAAGGCGGGGATGAAGATCAAACAGGCCGAGGATGGATTGCAGGCGTTGCAGGTCGTCTCGCCCCACGACGGCATCCTCGTCTTCCAGCGCAACTGGCGCGGCGATATGCCGCGCGTCGGTGACACGATGTGGCGCGGACAGCCCATCGGCGAGATCCCGGAGCTGCAGTCGATGAAGGCCGAGGTGTTCGTGCTCGAGGCCGACGCCGCGGGACTGGCCGTCGATCAGAAGGCGAAGGTATCGCTCGAAGCCGACTCGCATGCGACGTTCAACGGCAAGGTGACGTCGGTGGACAAAGTCGCGCGCCCGCGCATCCCGCGTCAGCCGGTGCAGTACTTCGGCGTGACGGTGGATCTCGAAAAGACCAACCCGCGTCTGATGAAACCCGGCGCGCGCGTGCGCGCGATCCTCGAGGTCGAGAATCAGGTGAACGCGTTCGCGATTCCGCGGCAGGCGCTCTTCGAGAAGCAAGGCAAGCGGATCGCGTACGTGAAGAAGGACGGGAAGTTCACGCCGGTGGAAGTGACGATCGGCTCGTCGAGCGCGGGGCGGGTGGTGGTGACGAAGGGGCTCGCGAAAGGGGACGAGATCGCGTTGGAAGACCCCACGAAAAGCGATGAACGAGGAACGATGAACGATGAACAAACTTGAGGTTCGTTCTTCGCTCGTCGATCCCGAGACCTTCACGACCGCCGTGAACAACCTCGGTCGCCACAAGCTGCGCACTTCGCTGACGATGCTCGGCATGATCTTCGGCGTCGGTGCGGTGATCGCGATGTTGTCGATCGGCGCGGGGGCGGAGGAGAAGGCGCTCGACGCGATCGGGAGACTCGGGCTCAGGAACGTCATCGTCCGCGCGAAGGAAGTGAAGCCCGAGGACCGTCAGGAGCTGCGCAAGAAATCGCTCGGCGTTTCGTTGCGCGACGGCGAGGCGATTCTGGAGGCCGTGCCGAACGTCGAGCGCGTGCTGCCGCGCATCGAAGTGAAGCCGTACAAGATCATGGCGCCGGGCGCGAAGACGAAGGCGAAAGTGTTCGGCGTCTCGTGGCGCTATCGCGAAGTCGCGGACGTCGGTCTCGCGAGTGGACGTTTCTTCGACGCCCGCGATGAGAACGAGCACTCGCAGGTCTGCGTCATCGGCGAGGAAGTGCGCCGCAATCTCTTCGGCTACGGCGCGGTCATCGGCAGACAGCTCAAGGTCAACGACGTCTGGCTCGAGGTCATCGGGATCCTGAAGAACGATCCTGCGGGTGCCGGAGAGCAATCCACTGCGAAGGAGATCTGGATCCCCGCCAGCACGGCGATGCGCAAGTTCGACCGCGATCCGCTCGACGCGCCGATCGACGAGTTGCTGGTGACGGTGAAAGAAGGCGTCTCGACGCGCCGCACTTCGCAGATCATCGAGCCGCTGCTGCATCGGTTGCACGGCGGCGCGGACGATTACGAAGTTGTGGTACCGGAGGCGTTGCTCGAGCAGAGCCGCCAGACGCAGCGGATCTTCAACATCGTCATGGGCTCGATCGCCGGGATCTCGCTGCTCGTCGGCGGGATCGGCATCATGAACATCATGCTCGCGAGCGTGCTGGAACGGACGCGCGAGATCGGCGTGCGCCGCGCGATCGGCGCGACGCGCAAGGACATCCGCGCGCAGTTCGTCATCGAGTCGTTCGCGATCAGCCTCATCGGCGGCATCGCGGGCATCATCATCGGAATCGTGCTCGCGCGAATCGTCGCCGCGTACGCGGGATGGCCGACCGTGATCACGTTCTGGTCGCTGGTGTTGTCGACGGGCGTGTCGATCAGCGTGGGGCTCGTGTCGGGGATTTATCCGGCGGCGCGCGCGGCGGAATTGAATCCGGTGGAAGCGCTGCGATACGAGTAGCAACTCAACGCCTTCACGCGCTTCTCCGTATCACGGGCAATGCTCGCCCTGGTCCTCGCTGCCCACCTTGCCCTCACTCCCGAAACGCCAATCAGTTCCGCGGTGATCCGTTCCGCGCCGGGAAGGCAGACGCGGCCGGCGATCGCGACGAATGGCGTCGATTTCTTCGCGGCGTGGGAACATCGCGGCGACGTCATCGGCTCGCGCATCCGTCCTGACGGAACCGCAGTCGATACGAACCTCGGCATCTCCCTGCAGCCGACGTGGGTGTACGACATGCGGCCGTCGGTCGTCTGGAACGGCGAGAGCTGGGTGGTCGTGTTCTTCAGCGGCCCGCAGCCGTGGCCGTACGGCGCGAAGGCCGTCGAGGTGAACGTGGGCGGTGAGGTCATCACCGAGCGCACGCTCGTCACGCCGCGCGACATGACCAGTATCAACGTCGCGTGGAACGGCTCGGCGTATCTCGTCGTGTGGCGCGAGAATCCCGGACCCGTGCGCGGGCAGTTCTTCGATCGCGCCTTCGCGAAGATCGGCGACGAGCTCGCGATCGGCGACGACGGGATCGAAGTGTCGGTGGCGAGTCATGGCGGGAACTTCCTCGTCGCGTGGACGCACGCGGCCGGGACGTACGCGCGGGTCGTTTCGAACGACGGCGCGCTCGCGGAAACGTCGCGGATCGGACCGTCGGGATCCGAGGTCGACGTCGCGTCGAATGGAACGTCGTACGTCGTTCTTTCCAGCGACGTCGTGGCGATCGACGCCGTCGGTACGGTGACGGCTCGGAACAGCATTCCCCCCACGCAACTCTCCATCACCTGGAGCGGAGCGCACTGGATCGTCACGTGGACTCTGAATGACCGCGTTTTCTTCGGCGAGCTCAATGCGCTGATGCAGTTCGTTCGCGGTCCCGAGATGCTCGTCGCGCGCGATTCGATGCAGCGCTTTCCCGCGATTGCGAGCGCGGGGGAACATTCGATCGTGCTGTTCTCCGATTTCGCTCCGGGACGCGAATACTCAGCGGATATCCTCAGCGCCTTCGTGGGAGAGCCGTCGACGACGCGTATCGTCTCTTCGGGGCTGATGAACCAGGCAGTCGCGGATGTCGCGTGGTCGGCGTCGACCCTCGGCGTGCTCTGGTACGAAGACGAAGGCGGGTGGTTCGGTGAAGGGCTCCGTTTCGGTGAGCTGACGCCGGAAGGCACATTGTTGCGCGGCGAAGGAATGGCGCTGGCCGATGGTAGATTCGCGCGGCTTGCATCCAACGGACGCGAATTCGCGGTGGCCGCTTCTCGCAATCAGCAAGTGGAGGTCGACTTTCTTCCCGACGGTCGGCGAGTGGTCTTAGGCGCGGGGACCGGCCCGATCGACATCGCCAGCGACGGCCGCGATTACTACGTCGTCTGGAACGGCGTGGGCTCGAACACGGTCGGACGGCGTGTCGGCGCCGACGGCACGCTCGGCGAACTGCACACGTTCCGAGAATCTCAGAGCTCCCTCGGAGCGCTCGGCGTGCAGGACATCGTGTGGGCCGGCACGAAGTACGTCGTGCTCATTTACGAGCGCACGGGAATCAAGGTCGGCGTGTACGCGGTCACGGCGGCCGAGGTGAGCGCGGAGGGCAGTGCGGGCCCGAACATTCCGATCGAAAGCGGATCGGCGATCTATCAGAACTACCAGGGCCGCCTCGCATGGAATGGCGAAACGCTGCTCTACGCGCGCAGCATCAACGACTACGCTGCGGCGGGGGTTCGCGCACGATTCGGATTGAGCGGCCAGGATTTTGTCGTGCACGACGGCTACGCGGAATTGCAGGACGTCGTGTGGGATCGCGGCGAATGGGTGTATGCAGTCGGCGCGTACGGATGGAAACTGTTTCGCGGCGACGAAACGCTCTCCTTCGCGACCGTGCTTGCGCCGCATCTCGCAGGCGGCGCGCGCACCGCTATTGTGACGACGCGCCTCATCGAGCGCATCCCGAACCACGCCGACCAAAGCGTGCGCCGCGTGTTCGCTCAATTCACGAAATCCATCGCGCGACGACGTGCTACGCGGAACTAACCTTCGTCCACGCCATTCGTACATCCCAGCATGAGAAAGCTCGTCTTCCTCCTGCTCGCGTTCACGCTGCCTCTGTTCGCCGCCACATTCGAGAACGTCGTCATCCGTGACGGCAATCGCTCCTTCTCCGACGGCGACGCCCACGATGACGATCTGGCCGGGCTCGGCCAGCGTTACGCGTCTTTCGAGCGGGACGGCGTCCGGTACGTCATCCGCGACGAAGCCACCCTCGAGCGACTGCAGAAGGTGCTGCAGCCGCAAGTCGACCTCGGAGAACAACAGGCGAGGATCGGCGGGCAGCAGGCGAAGCTGGGGCAGAAGCAAGCCGAGGTCGGACAACAGCAGGCCGCGATCGGCGCGCAACAGGCGACGCATTGGAACGACCAGGAGCTCGCCCGCGAGCTGCAGGAAAAACAGCGCCGCCTCCAGCAACGTCAGGAGGAGCTCGCCGAGCAGCAGCGCCCTCTCGCCGAACAGCAGCGCGTGCTCGCGGAGAAACAGCGCGAGGCATCGCGCCGCGCGAAAGCGCGGATGGGCGCGATCTTCGTAGAAGCGCTTCGCAGCGGCGTTGCCAAACGGCAGTGAAACGGCGCGGAATTGCCCGCAACTCGTAACCCGCAAGCGGCAGCGCCGCCGCTATGATGCGCCGATGCGTTTCGCTCGAACATTGCTCCTGCTGCTGATCGCGTCCGCGGCTTCCGCCGCGACGACGATTCCGCCGATCGCGTTCAAACACCGCGTCCTGCCGAACGGGCTCGAGGTCTACTCCGTCCAGGACCGCTCCACGCCGACCGTCGCCATCCACGTCTGGTACCGAGTCGGGTCGAAGCACGATCCGCAGGGCCGCAGCGGCTTCGCACATCTCTTCGAGCACATCATGTTCAAGAGCACGAAGAACATGCCCGCGGAGATGATGGATCGTCTGACCGAGGACGTGGGCGGGTTCAACAACGCCACGACCTTCGACGACTCGACCGCGTACTACGAGGTCGTTCCGTCGAACTACCTCGAGACGCTGCTGTGGGCGGAGGCGGAGCGCCTCGGCTCGCTCACCGTCGACGACGCGAACTTCAAGTCCGAGCGCGACGTGGTGAAGGAAGAGTATCGCTTCCGCATCCTCGCGCCGCCGTACGGAAAGCTGTTCTACGCGATCGACAAGGACTCGTTCGTCGCGCATCCGTACAAACGCCCCGGCATCGGCAGCATCGAAGAGCTCGACGCCGCGACCATCGACGACGTGAAAGCGTTCCACTCGACGTTCTATCGCGCCGACAACGCGATCCTCATCGTCGCCGGCGACTTCGAACAGCAGCAGCTCGACGGCTGGGTCGACAAATACTTCACGCCGATTGGGAAGCCTTCGACGGAGATCCCCCGCGTGAACGTCGAGGAGCCCGCGCGAGCGGAAGAGAAGCGCATCGACGAATACGGCGCCAATGTTCCGCTGCCGGCATTGGCGATGACGTGGCTCACGCCGTCGGCGCGGCACGACGACGCGGTGCCGCTGTTCGTCGCGTCGACGATCCTCGCGGACGGAGAGTCGTCGCGCCTGCGGGAGAAGCTCGTCCGCGGCGAGATCGCGCAGGAAGTCTTCGCCGACGCGAACCTCCGCGAAGACCTCGGACTGTTCGCCGTGGTCGCGATCATGGGCGGCGAGAAAAAGCCGGTCGAGGCGGAAAAGCTCATTCGCGCGGAAGTCGCGTCGATGGCCGAGAAGCCCGTGCCCGCGGCGGAGCTGGAGAAGGCGAAGAACCTGATTCTCACCAGCGCGCTGCGCGAGCGCGAGACGAGCAACGGCAAGGCGTTCTCGCTGGGCGAGGCGCTGATCCTTCAACACGACGCCGCGTTCGTGAACGTCGGCCTCTCGAAAGTGCAGGCCGTCACGGCCGCCGACGTGCAGCGCGTCGTGAAGAAATATCTGATCGAAGGAAAGTCGCTGGTGATCGATTACCTTGACGAATCGGTTGCTGAATCGACGAAAGGAGGTGCGCAGTGAAACGCTTCCTCCTCGCGATTGCACTCGCATTGCCTGTCGTCGCGCAGCAGGTTGCGCCACCTCCGCCCGCCGCCCCGCGCGAGGTGAAGCTCCCGCAGCCCGCGGAGAAAACGCTCGCGAATGGTCTGCGCGTGATCGTCGTGCCGAAACACGACATCCCGCTCGTGGCCGCGCGGCTGCTCGTGAAGACCGGCGCGGCGGCTGATCCGGCGGGACGCGACGGACTCGCGGGAATGACCGCGACGGTGCTCACGCAGGGAACGAAGACGAAGAGCGCCGAGCAGATCGCGCGCGACGTCGAAGCCCTCGGCGCAACGCTCTCGGCAGACGCGGGATGGGACTTCACGTCCATCGATCTGTCGGTGATGTCGTCGAATCTCTCGAACGCGATGACGTTTGTCGCGGACGTCGCGCGAAACGCAACGTTCGCGAAACCGGAGTTCGAGCGCGAGCGCGCGCAGGCGATCGACGCGCTGCAGGTCGAGCTGACGGAGCCGCGTCCGCTCGCGGGCATCGTGATGTCGCGGCTGATCTTCGGCGACACGCCGTACGGTCACAATCTCAGTGGTCTTCCGGGATCGCTGGCGAAGATCACGCGCGAGGATCTCGTGAAGTTTCACGCTGCACACTATCGTCCCGACAACGCGGTGCTGGTGCTCGCGGGCGACGTGAAGGCGGAAGACGCATTCAAACTTGCGGAGTCGCAGTTCGGGTCGTGGAAGTCGTCGAGTCGTCGAGGCGCCGAGTCGACGAGCTCCTCGAAGACTCGAAGACTCGACGACTCGAAGCCTCGCGTCCTCGTCATCGACATGCCCGAGTCGGGGCAAAGCGCGGTCGTCGTCGGCCGCGCGGGGATCCGCCGCACGGATCCCGCGTACATGAAGGCAATCGTCGCGAACTCGGTCCTCGGCGCCGGCTACTCCTCGCGGCTCAATCAGGAAATCCGCATCAAACGCGGTCTCAGCTACGGCGCGGGAAGCTCGTTCGAGCCGCGTGTCGATGTCGGGCCGTTCATGGCGCGCACGGAGACGAAGCATGAATCCGCGGCCGAAGTCGCGGGGCTGCTGGTTGGCGAGTTGAACCGCCTCTCGCAGTCCGACGTGCCGGAAGCCGAGCTGACGCCGCGCAAGGCCGCGCTGATCGGCGGCTTCGCGCAGTCGCTGGAGACGACGTCGGGCATCGTGAACCGCGTGTCGTCGCTCGCGCTGTACGGACTGCCGCTTTCGGACATCAACCGCTACATCAGCGGCGTCCAAGCCGTGACCGCGGAAGAGGTCCGCAAGTTCGCCGGCTCGAACCTCGGCGGGAAGGACGTGAACGTCGTGGTCATCGGTGACGCGAAGAAGTTCGCCAAGCCGCTGCGCACCCAGTTCGGCGAGGTGGAAGTGATTTCGGCGGAGGAGCTGGACCTCGCATCGCCGACGCTGCGGGTGAGAAAGGCGAAGGATTAGCGCACGCCGCGCCGCGTCACGAGGTACGTCGCGAAGCTGCCCAGCCAGTGGCCGCCCTCGTAGTGCTCGCCGGTCACGGACGCAAGTCCTGCATCGGCGTGCGCCTTCGACGCGGCCCGGTACGTCTTCACGCGCGGATCGTTCTCCGGCAAGCCGGACGCGATGCCGTCGAGCATCCACGCGCGGCTGAGATTCAGCCCGTCGAGGTGCGCGAGCTTCGGATCGCTCGGATCGGTGACGATCGCGGGTTTGAGCGTCATCCGCGGCAGAAAGCCGGTCAGCCATTCGGCATAGGCCTTCGGCGGAAGCACGCGACGCATGACGTCCGCCTCGGCGAGACACGGCGAGAGAAAGTCCTCGCCCGAAGGCTCGTAGGCGAGGGGACAGTTGCGATCGGTGGCGTAGAACGCGCGTGCGCGCGCCTTGACCAACTCCGTGAATTCTTTGCCGCCAGCCTCTGAATCGATGATCAGCCCGAGCGCGAACGCGGTCTGACTGTGCTCGCCGGAGCGCACGGGATACGAGAGTTTCGGGAGCCATATGCGCAGACGTTCGACCGCAGCGTCCTCGAGCGGCTTGATCGTCGCGTACAACGGATCGTTCGTCTCGCGCAGCTCGGCAGTCAGTTGCAGCAGCCACGCGAGTCCATACGGCCGCTCAAATGATGCGCGTCCCGACGCGTTCAGATACGCCACCTCGACCGCGATGCTCTCCGGCGTGATGCTCTGCTTCAGCGCCGCGCGCGCTTTCTCCGCGAAAGGAGCGTCCGGCGAAAGCCGCGACAACCGCGCCAGCAGCCAGTGTCCATGCACCGAGGAATGCCAGTCATAGCAGCCGTAGAACGCGGGAGTCAGTTCCCGCGGCGGCTTCGCGTCCGCGTCCGACAACATCGTGTGCGCGATCTTGTTCGGATACTCCTTGTGCACGCACGCGAGCGCAAGGTTCGCGAAGCGCTCGGAAGATTGCGGATCGAGTGCGAGAGTGGCCGCGAACAGGAAAGACGTGAGCATGCAGCGATTCTAATGTGGAGTGCGGAGGCAGCGCCTCCGCTTTCCAAATGCGCGATCGGAAAGCGGAGGCGTTGCCTCCGCACTCCAAATCACCGCATCTGCATCACGATGAACACCACGAGCGCGATGGCGATCACCACGACCACGCCGATCGTGATGGCGCTGCTGCGGGTGGAGCTCGAGGTCACGGTCTCGTAGACCACGTGGCGTTCGACGTTGTGGTCGCTTTTTTCAGGTTCGGTTTCCGGCATGTCTCGCTCCTCGTCCGACAGGCGTGGCGAAGGCTTGGCCAATCAGCGCAGCCGGCCGTGCCGGCCATGATCGGCGTTCTCAGCAACTGCCGTGCCGCGCGTGAGGCGGCGCGAGGTTGCAAGGAAGATCGGGATCGATAGACAAGCGACCGCGGCCGCGACCTGGAACGCCATGCCGAGGCCGGCGCGCTCGCCGATGGCGCCGATGACCATCGAGCCGACGCCGATGCCGGTATCGAACGCCAGGATCACACTGCCGAACGTCCGCGCGCGTCGATCCTCGCCGGTGTGCGATACGACGAACGTCAAGAATGCCGGGAACGCCGAGCCGAGTCCCATGCCGAAGAGCGTCGCGGCGACGGCCATCTCGATGCGGTTGTCCGCGTGCGCGAGCACGAAAAACGCGATGGGCATCGCCACGAATGCGGGGTACAGCAGCACGTTCGGACCGAAGCGGTCGCCGAGGCGTGAAGTGAAGACGCGGATCAGGATGGTGGCGAAAGCGAAGACCGTGAAGAACAGCGACTCCGGCTGGATCCCGCGCTCGCGGGACAGGAGCGCGACGTAGCTCGTGATGCCGCCGTAGCCGAAGGCCGCGACCCCGAGTGAGAGCGAAGCGGCGACGACTCCCCAGTCCCACAATTCGCGCGCGCGAAGTTGTTTCTTCGCGCCGCGCGTCTCAGCTCCGGGCAGTCGCGATGCGAAGATCGCCGTGACTGCGGACAGCGCCGCGATTTCCGCACAGAGCGCGAACCAGCCGAACCCGTCGTGCACCCACAGTCCCACCGCGGGCGCGACGGCAATCGCCGCGGTCGGTGCGAGTCCCCAGTACGCGAGACCTTCCGTGCGCCGCGCCGGCGGGATGAAGTCGGTCATGAGCGCACCCGCGGCGGAGAGGAGCGACGACCAGAGCGTCCCGTGAACGACCGCAATCGCGAGCACGAGCGGCAGCCAAGGCACGAGACCGTAAGCGAGCGAGAAGGCGACGAACAACGTCGATGCGACGACGAGCATCCGCCGCCGGCCGATGTGGTCGGCGATCGTTCCCATCACCGGCGCCGAGAACGCGCTCGCCGCGGTGTAGACGAACAGAAACAAACCGGCCGTTCCCTTGCCGCCGCCGAGCGCGACGATACGCAGCGGAATGACGGGCAGAAGCTGGAACGCGGAGAAAAACGTCGCCGCCTGGAACAGCCAGAGCGACGCGAAACGGCGGGTGAAAAGGGGCTCGGACACGGGTGGGGGATTGTAGCGGGTGAATGGTAGTGTTCCGGTCGCTGATGAAAGTGAAGCGCGCAGCCAAATACGGCTTCTGCTCCGGCGTCCGCATTGCCGATCTGAAGGTCAAGCGTTTCGTCGCCGGCGGCGGCCACGGCGCGATTCTCGGTCAAGTGGTCCACAACGAACGCGTCGTCGAAGAGATGGAGCGGCTCGGCGTCCCCACCGTCCACGAGATCACCGCCGTCGAAGAGCCGACGATCGTCTTCTCTGCGCATGGTGTCCCACCATCGTTCCATGACGCGGCGCGCGAGCGCGGGCTGCAGATCCTCGACACGACCTGCAAGTTCGTCTACGACATTCATCGCGAGGCGAAACAGGCGCTCGTCGCGGGCTATCACCTCGTGTTCATGGGCGATCCGAAACACCGCGAGGTCATCGGCTACACGAACGATCTCGACCCCTCCGCGTACCACATCGTCTCGAAGATCGAAGAGGCGGAGGCGATCGACTGGTCGCCGTATCCGAAGCTGAAGATCTTCTATCAGACCACTCTGAACGCCGAGGACTTCGAAGACGTCGTGCGGGCGATCGAGCGGCGTGCATCGGTGGTCGAGCGCGGCGACACGATCTGCTACGCGACGAAAGAGAATCAGGATGCGGCGCGCGTCCTCGCGCAGGATCCGGAAGTCGACGTCATCATCGTCATCGGCGGCAAGAAGAGCGCGAACACGAAGCATCTCTGGGAGATCTGCCGCGAGTCCAAGCCGGCGTACCTGATCCAGGGGAAGGACGACATCGAAGCGGCGTGGATCGACGGCGCACGAGCCGTCGGATTGACGGCGGGCTCGTCCACGCCCGACTACGTCATCGACGAGGTCGAGCAAGCGCTCTCGGCGATGTGAATAAGTCGCGCGCACACGATGTTTTCAGCCGCAACCATGATAATTATTCGTAAGATTGTTGTGATCGCTCTGTCGATGGTTGTGTCCGCCAGCGCCTTCGCTGCGAATCCCGGCAGCGTGGAGGAGTTTCGCTACTCCTGGCGTCTGCGCGGAGGCGTGCGCCTGATCGCCGGACTGATGTTTCCGACGAGCGGCGTCGGCAATCTACGGACGACGTTCGGCGACACGATCCACAGCGAGCTGCTGATCACTGCGCCGAACGGCAAGCAGGGCGGCTTCTACGAATACGAGTCGCAGATGGACGAGAGCGCGAAGACGCTGATGACGTATCACGGCTACGCGTGGGGGAAGAAGTCGCGCAACGAGCGCACGATCTTCGACTACGTGAAGGGCCTCGCGCGCATCCGCAAGGAAACTCCCGAGGAAGTCGAGAACCGGGTGAAGAAGCTCCCCTCGGCGAACGACGAGTACCGCGACATCCTGACCGCGATCTACTTCCTGCGTCAGAACGCGCAGACGATGTCCGCGCCGATGCAGACGTCGATCTACACCGACGGACGCGAGTACGGCGTCATCTTCCGGCCCGGTGAGCAGAAGCCGTTCGTGGTGGACGGCAAGAAGGTGAACGCGCGCGCGTTCCGCATCGTGGACGCGCCAGGCGGGAAGAAGTGGTCGGGCGGTGTGACGGTGTGGCTGACGAACGACGACCGCCACGTGCCCGTGCGCATCGAGATCCAGCAGAGCGTGGCCTCGCTGCAACTCGACCTGCAGAAGATCGAGTCGGGAGCACTGCTCGCGATGAAGTAAAACGTAGGGCGCGGCTTCAGCCCGCCTCTCTCGTGGGGCGGGCTGAAGCCACGCCCTACGTTACGTGGCTCGCCCGATCGGTGTCCCCAGGCCGCAAAACAGTCCCACCATATCGAGCAGCTCCGCGACGTGGAACGGTTTCTCGAGGACCACGGCCGGCTTGAGGTCTTCGTCGGCCGGTTCGAGCTTGTAGCCGCTGATGACGATGACGGGGGAGTCCTTCTGTTTGGTGCGGAACCAGCGGAGCCACTGACGGCCGTCCATGCGGGGCATGGAGAGGTCGAGGATGACCAGCTGGATGTCGGGGTTGGACTCGACGAGCGGGATGGCCTGCTCGCCGTTGTGCGCGATCAGGACCTCGAACCCGTAGGGGGTCAGGAGCTCCCGGTAATACCCGACGAGCTTCTCGTCGTCGTCGATGACCAGAAGCTTGCGTAAGTGATACGGCGTTCTGCGGGCTCGAATCAATTCGGGCACTCCAACTCGATTGGCGATTCCGAGGTGCGGACTGCAAAGGCCGCGCCCAGCTCAGCGCGTTTCGCTCATCGGCGGCACAGCATTCATAAGAACCGCCTTCTCGAGAGGCGCGCGCTCGCGCGGGAGTAGTGTGAACCGCGCCGGGTCGTAACGCAACGCGAGCAGCCGTCCCTTGTGCACCTGGTTCCCCGCGGGCAGCTCCACTCGTAGCGTGACGCCGCCGCTGACCATCCCGAGCGCGATCCAGCGTCCGTCCGCGAACCCCGCTTCTTCGACGCCGAAGATGAGATCGGAATCCTCGCCGGGACGCGCGGGCGTGAAGTCCCCCGGACGCACGAGAGCGACGCCGTCGCCCTGGAATGGCGGCGGATCGATTTCCCACGAGCCGATCGCCGACTCGACCGTGTTCCCTCGAATCGTGATCGGGATCTCGTCCGTGTCGCCGGCGGCCATCGCCGCGGCTTCGTCGAGCGGACGCGCGAAGATCTCCGCTGCCGATCCGCTCTGCACGACGCGGCCCTCATTCAGCACGACGACGCTGTCCGTCATCCCGAGCTCCGCTCGGGACGACGGCGCGGAGACGACCGTGGTGCCGTGCACGCGCAGCATGCGGAAGAAGCGGTCGGCGAGACTCGTCCGCGCCGACGCGCTCACGCCTTCGAGCAGGCGATCGGCGATGAGAATCGCGGGACGCAGAAGCTCGATCCGCGCGAAGTGCACGCGTGCGAGCTCGGTCGACGACAGCGTCGACACGCGACGCTCGAGCAGCGGCGCGAGCTCCCACTGTTCCGCCGCAAGCTCGTATTCGTGATGACGGTCTTCGCGATCGAGAGACCGCGAGCGCACGGCGGCGACGAGCGCGTGTTGCACGCTCCAGCGCTGCGACACATCGATCGCGGACGTCGCGAAGAGCAGCGGACGATTCGCGGACTTGATGTCGTTCACGCGCCGCTGTCCGAGGATGACGTCGCCGGATTGCGGCCGAAGGGTGCCGGCGATGAGACGCAGCAGCGTCGACGCGCCGCACGCGGGCGGCCCGATAATCGCGGTGTGGGTGCTGCGGGGGAAGGCAAGGGTGACGTCGCGCAGTGCGAATCCGGGGTAGCGGAAGTTCAGGTTTTGGACGGCGACGTCGAGCACGCGTGCAGAATAGGACAGATGGGACGAATAAGACCTATACGACCTATAGGTCCTATCCGTCCTATTTGTCCTATTGCGGTCTTCGCCTCTGCGGAGGCGGTCCCTGCCCCTGCCTGCGCTCCTGATGATTCTCCTGCATCCGGTCGAGGACTCGCCTCATGCGCGCCCACTGCTGATCGTTTAGCACCGTGCGCATGTCCAGGAGCATCACCAGCTCGCGCTCGAACAACTTTCCGCGCGCGTCCGAGAGCTGCGTTGCGAGGCGCAGGATCTCCGTCTTCCGCACCTGTGCTTTGTCGAGCTCTCCGCGGATGGCGATCTGCAGTTTCTCGATCGCGGCCCTGGCGTCGATCAGGTCACTGGCCGCGTCGCGGAAGATCTCGTCGAGCCGGTTCTGCTGTTCGTTCGTGAGCTGCAGTTCCTGGACGACCGCCTGGCGCTGCCACCACTTGCCGGGCGGAAGCCCCTGTCCCTGTGCAGCAGCGGCGCACGCGAGGAGCGCGGCCGCGACGAGAAGACGCCTCATGACTGATCACCGTCCTCGACCCACGACTCCCAGGCGACCATCGACGAGTAGTCGTCGAGCTCGTCGGATTTCCACGGGTTGGACGAGTCGTCGAGCGAGCGAGTCGTCGAGTTGTCGAGAGGAACCGTCTGCACCGCCGCGGTCTCGACGACTTGTCGACTCGTCGACTCGTCGACCCGATCCCACGTAATGAGCGCGCCGAGGACGAGCACCAGCATCGCCGCGGCCGCGACTCGCGTCACGCGCGCGATGGACGCCGTCCGCGCGCGCCGCGCGTCGATTTTCCTCATCACCGCGATGCGCTGACGAGCCCAGAACGTTTCCGGCTTTTCGTCGTGCGGGCATTCGCGCAGGCCGCGCATCTTGCGCTCCAGGCGCTCGTAGCGCGCCGCGCAATCCGCGCAGTCGGCGAGGTGCATCATCACCGGCATCGACTCGCCTGGCCGCGTGTAATACGTCTCGAGCAGATCGGCTTCACTAAAGTGCTGCTTCATGTTCGGTCCCCTGAATGCCGCGTGCCGTGCGCCATTCCGCGAGCTCCTTGCGGATCTTGTGGATCGCACGGAAGAGATGCGCGCGCACCGTTCCCGCGCGGAGCCCGAGGGCGTCGGCGATGTCCTCGAGCGAGAGATTCTCGTAATGGCGAAGGCGAAAGATCGTTTTCTGTTGTGCGGACAGCTTCCGTTCCGCGCGGCCGATGGCCGTTCGCAACTGCGCGGAGAACAACTGCCGCTCCGGATCCGGACGCTCGTCCACCGGCTCGAGGAACACTTCACTCTCGGTTCCGTCATCCCGCAGCGCGAACAGGCTGACGAAGCGGCGGCGGCGAAGCGCGTCGCGCGAGCGGTTGATCGCGATGCGCGTCAGCCACGTCTCCAGTTCCGCGCGTCCCTCGAAGCGGGCGAGATGCATGTACGCCTGTACGAACGTGTCCTGCGTGATCGTGTCCGCTTCCCCGTCGTCGCGCACGATCGAGCGGGCCACGCGGTAGATCTTCCGCTGGAACCGCTCCACGATCATCGCGAACGCGTCGCCGTTGCCGGCGAGCGATCGGTCGATCAGCTCGCGATCGGTGGGGGCTTTCTCGGAGTCGTTCATGCGGAACGCCGCTAAGTTGCTTCTCACGCTGCTTGGACGGCCGGAGGACTGAATTGTTTACATGGTAACGGTCGAGCGTCCCGCCAGCCACACTCCCGCGAAGATCATGACGGCCGCGACCACGACGATCGGCCGGATGCGCTCGCTGAAGAGCATCGCGCCGAGAAGCGTCGCCAGGACCGGCTGAACGTAGGTGTACGCGGCGACCGAGGAGCTGTCCGCGTACCGCAGCGCCCACGCTTGAAGGATGTAGGCCGCGACCGTCGGTCCGAGGACGACTACGCCGAGCGCGACCCACGCGCCGGACGAGATCGAGCTCCAGTTCTCGCGCCACAGCGGTACCGCGCAGATCGGCAGCAGCAGCACGGTCCCGACCGCGAACATCCGCGCGACGACGCTCCGTGCCGACAGCCGCGTCATGTGCGGCTTGGAGATGACGAGGTAGAGCGCGTACGCGAAACAGTTGACGAGGATCATCGCCGCGCCGAGGAGCGATCGCGCGGTGCCGGTGAACCCTTCGCCGCCGACCACGAGCAGCGCGCCCGCGCCGGCGAGCGCGATCCCGCCGATGCGCGTCGCTGACGCGCGCTCGCGGCCCAACGCGATCGCGAGTCCGAGGGCGAAGACCGGGATGGAGGTGATCAGGATCGCCGCGACCTGCACGGTCGTGAACGCGAGACCGCTGAGGAACAACGATTGATTGATGACCACCGCCAGGATCGACAAGAAGAGCACCAGGCGCCGGTCCTCGCGCGGCAGTGGATCATGCCGGGCGAGGAGCCACAGGATCACCGCCGATCCGGCGACGCGCAGCCACGCGAACGAGAGCGGACTGAACTCGCGCATGCCCAGCTTCGCGACGATGTAGTTCGCGGTGAACAAAAGCGCGACGGTGACTAACGCGCCATGAACTTTGAGCTTGGACATATAGGACGAATAGGACGAATAGGACGCATGGGACTTCCTATTCGCCCTATTGGTCCCTCTCCACCCACACATCGTGATACCGCACCGGCGGCGGCACGAGCGACGTCCGCACGCCGCGCACTTCGGGCTTGTGCAGGACGAACAGACGCTCGTGGAACATCGGCACGATCGGCGCTTCGCGGATCACCATCTCGTTCAGGCCGCGGTAGATCGAGGCGCGGTGCTCGACGTCGTTCGAGCGGCGGGCTTCGAGGATCGCAGCGTCGATCTCGGGGCGGTTGTAGTACAGGCCGCGGATCGACGTCGCCTCGCTGTGGAAGAAGATGAAGAAGAAGTTGTCCGCGTCGGGGAAGTCGGCGTACCAGTTCGCGAGGTAGAGCAGGCCATGCCCGCGTTGGAAGCGCGGTGTGCTCGCGTCCGTCGCGCTGTGCCGGGTCACGTTGACACGAATGCCGACCCTCTCGAGATCTTCGATGATCAGCGGCACCATCCCGGAGTTGTTGAACTCGTCGCTGTCCCAGGTGCGGTAGTCCAGGGTGAAGCCCGAGCCGTAGCCCGCCTGCTGCAGCAGCGCGCGCGCTTTGTCGGGGTCGTGTTGATATCCGCGCAGATTCTCGTCGTGGCCGAGGAGGCCGGGCGGAAGCAGGGACTGTGCGATGACCGACTGTCCGCCGTAAACCTGTTCGTTGATGCGCTGCCGATCGATCGCGTAGTTCACCGCCTGCCGCACCTCGGCGCGATTGAACGGCGCGGACGACGAGTCGTAGCCGACGTACGACGTGTGCAACTGGATCGTCGTCAGCAGGTACGCCGAGTAGCGCGGGTCGTTCCGAATCTCGCTCACGACCTTCGGCGGAATGCCGTGCGCGATGTCGAGCTCTCCGCGGAAGAACGCATCCGCGACTTCGCGGAAGCTGCGCAGATCGAGGCGGAACGTCAGCTCGTCGAGGTTCGGCTCTCCGGCGATGAAATAGTTCGGATTGCGGACCAGCCGCACGCGCTCGCCCTCGACCGCTTCTTCCACCTGGAACGGACCCGTGCCGATTCCGCGCAGCCGGTAGCGCTCCGCGTCCTTTCCTTCCTCCGCCGGGATGATCGCAGTCTCGTTCGTCGAGACGAGCGAGAGGAAAAACGCCAGCGGCTCGGTGAGCTGAATGTCGATCGTGTACTGATCGCGAATCACGATGCCGGCAACAGTGCGCGTGCGTCCTTCGAGCACATCCTCCGCGCCGCGCACGTTGCGCAGCAGCCACGCGCCCGTCGACTTCGTCTCCGGCAGGAGGATTCGCAGGAAACTCTCGTAGACGTCGCGCGCCTCGAACGTGCGCCCGTTGTGAAAGCGCACGCCGCGTCGGAGATGGAAGCGATACACGTGTCCCTGTTCGAGCACTTCCCACCGCTCGGCGAGGTCGGGGAGGAGCTCCGCTCCTTCGCCGTAGCGCACGAGCCTCGAGTGGATGGACTTGGCCATGAAGCCGAGCGCGGACGCCGACGTATACGCGGGATCGAACGTCAGCTCCTGCCACAGCACCGTCGCCGTCGTCACCTTGCCGCCGGCCATCGGCGCGGGGAGTTGGAAGCGACCGAGCTCCTGCTTGAGCAGCGTCGACTCGTGACTGAGTGCGCCGGCCATCTGATTGAGGTCCGCGACGCCGAAGTTCGACTCGCGCGAGCCCAGCTTGATGACCTCCATCGACTTGACGATGGCCGAGCTTTCCGCGGCCAGGATCGACGTCGACTCGAGCACCGTCTGCACGAGGCCCATGATGTTTTCCATGGCCCGGCTGATGGCGCGACTGCCGGTTTCCTGTTCGCCCATGGCGCGCTTGAGGTGTTTGGTGTAGTCGCGCACCAGCACCGCCTGCTCGCCGATCTTGCGCGAGGTCTGCGATTGCTGTTGCGTCGCGGCGGCGGTGGTCTGGACCATCTTCGTGACTTCTTCGATCGCCGCCGTCGCCGCGGAGCTCCCGCGAGCCTGCTCCTCGGTCGCGCGAGCGATCTCGGAGATCGAGCTCGTGGAGCGATCGGTGAGCTCGAGGATCTTGTCGAGCACCTGCGCCGCGCGCGCGGTGAGGCCCACGCCGTCCGCCACGCGATCCGCGCCGACGGTCATCTGCTCCGACGCGCGGCCGACGCCCCGCTGCACGTTCTGGATGAGCGTGCGGATCTCTTCGGTCGACACCGACGTGCGCTCGGAGAGATCGCGGATCTCGTCCGCGACGACGGCGAAGCCGCGACCGCGCTCGCCTGCCTGCGCGGCGATGATGGCCGCGTTGAGCGCGAGCAGATTCGTCTGTCCGGCGATGTCGTCGATGACGCGGACGATGTCGCCGATCTCCGCGCTCCGCTCCGCGAGATCGCCGAGGGCGACCTTCGCTTCGTCGACTGCGACCTGGATCTTGCGCATGCCGTCGACAGTGCCTTCGACCGCGGAGCGTCCTTCGTTCGCCGCGTCTTTGACGTAGCGCGCGAGATCCGACGATTGCCGCGCCGAGTTGCGGATCTCCTCGGTGGTCGCATTCATCTCGACCATCGACGACGCGGTCTGCGTTGCGAACGAGGAGAAGCTCTCCGTGTTCAGCGCGACTTCGTTGATCGACGCGACCAGCTCTTCGATCGCGGAGCCGGTCTGCTCGACGAATTCCGCGAGCGTGTCGGCGATGCGACTCACTTCTTCGATCGACGCGGACATCTGAAGGATCGACGTCGACGTCTCTTCCGCGTTCGCGGAGAGCTCTTCCATGCTGCGGCGCACGTTGTTGATCGACTGATCGATCTGCGTGACCGAGGCGGAGGTGGTCTCGGTGGAGGAAAGTTGTTCGGTTGCGCTGCGGGCCAGCACGCGCGAGCGTCCGCTGATCTGATCGCTGGCGCGCGCGACGTCGGAGGCGAGCTGGCCGAAGCGGCGAATGGTCCGCTCGAGGTTCGTGACCAGGCCGCGCATCGCCGCGGACATGCGCATCGATTGTGTCTGCGTGACGATGTCGCGCGCGGAGAGGGAGAGGTCGCCCGCGGTGATGCGATCGATGAGCGTGATCACGCCTTCGCGCCGCAGGATCACGCGACTGAGCCAGACGTTGAAGAGGAAGATGGTGATGAGAGCGGCCGCGGTTCCGGCGAGCAAGACTTTCCACCAGAACGCAAACGTCATCCCCGGAACGAGCCAGAGGAAAAAGGCGAACAGCAGGAGACAACCGACAATGAGGACCCACATTTGCTGAGTCCGGCCGAAGTGGCTCATCCGCATAGAGTTCCCGTCGCCGGATGCTAACATGAGGAAACCGGTTGGCGGTTGGCGGTTGACGGTTGGCGGGGGAGACGCGGTCAGACGACGTACTCATCTCCGGTCTCCCGCCAACCGCCAACCGCCAACCGCCAACCGTTTCGTGAACGACTACTTCGCCTCCCGCCGCATCCTCATCGATCGGTATCTCAGCGAGCTGCGGCCGAATGCTCCCGCGCCGCTCGAGGCGCCGCTGCGACGCTCGCTGACCTCGGCCGGCAAGCGCGTGCGCGGCGTGCTGGCGCTGGCGGTGGGGGAGTCGGTGGGCGCGAAACCGGAGCGGCTCGTGCCGGTGGCGGCTGCGATGGAGATGATCCACGCGTCGTCGCTGATCCTCGACGACCTGCCGGCGATGGACGACGCGCTTCTGCGTCGCGGCGCGCCGACGCTGCATCGCGAGTTCGGCGAGGACCTGGCGATCCTGTCCGCCGTCGCGTTGCTCAATCACGCCTACGGCCTCGTCGCGCAGAATCACGCTGACTGTTCGCCGCGGCGCTGGCCGATGCAGCAGGTGATGCAGCGCGTGGTCGACGCCGTCGGCTGGGATGGCACGATCGCGGGAGAAGCGGTCGACTTGCACAGTGAAGGCTCGACGCTCGATTTCCACACGCTCGAGTTCATTCACTCGCGCAAGACCGGCGCGTTGTTCGTCGCGGCGGCGGCCGTCGGCGGGATGCTCGCGAACATTCATCCGGCATCGCTCCAGCGCATCGAGGTCTTCGCGAAGAACCTCGGCCTCGCATTCCAGATCACGGACGACGTTCTCGACGTGACCTCGAGTCCCGAAACCCTCGGCAAGGACGTCGGCAAGGACGAGCAGCGATTGACGTTCGTCAAGCTCGCCGGCGTCGAGGGCGCGCGCAAGCTCAGCGTAGAGCTCGTCGAGACCTCGCTCACCGCGATCGAGCCGCTCGGTTCGGCCGCAAAGCCGCTGCACGATCTCGCGGTGATGGTGCGGGATCGGGTGCGGTGACGAGTGCCCTGAGGTTTTCGGGTTAGGATGCGTCGATGGACGACCTCGACGGCAACGGATATGCGCTCGCAGACATCATTCTGGCGGGGCATCAATGCGAGCACATCGCCTCCTCGTTGCCGGCGGTGATCGGTTCTGCGCGAGGCGGCGTCCGCAATCTGATCACGCATCCCACCGTGAGCCGCCTCCTGCTCCACGAACGCCTCGGTCAATATCTCTGGTCGATCATCGGCCGCGACCTCGTCGCGGTGAAAGCCACGCTGTTCGACAAGACCGCTGACGCGAACTGGCGCGTGCAATGGCATCAGGATCGTTCGATCGCAGTGAAGGAACGACTGCACGTGGCCGGGTATGGCTCGTGGAGCACGAAAGCGGGAACGCTGCACGTCGAGCCGCCGGCTGAAGTGCTCGCGCAGATGATCGCGATCCGCGTGCACCTCGACGGATGCGGTGCGGAGAACGGGCCTCTGCGAGTGATTCCCGGCAGTCACCGGATGGGCAAGTTGATGGACGACGAACTGGCGACGGTCGTCTCCAACAGCAACGCGGTCGAGTTGTACGCGCCGCAAGGCGCGCTCGTTCTGATGCGGCCGCTGCTGGTGCATTCGTCCTCGTCCGCTCGTGCCCCGCAGCATCGCCGTGTACTGCACATCGAGTTCGCGCCGGCCGAGGCGATTTCGCCGCTGCAGTGGCACGCGGCGGTGCCTTTGCGGCGCGCGGCGTAATGCGTTGAAAATTTCACGGTCCGATGAAAGGCAGCACGCACGTTCCACCCATCGAGGACTCGGAGCTCGTTCTCGAGGAGCTCTTCCGGCACACGCCGGTGGGCGTGGTGTTGTCGGATCTGCATGGGACGATCATCGACGTCAACCCTGCGTTGTGCGCGATGTTCGGATATCAGCGCGCGGAGTTGATCGGCCACAAGATCACCGAGATCAGTCACCCTGACGATCTCGACGACGTCCTGACGCGAACGTCCGATCTGCGCGAAGGGCGGAGCGGACACTACGTGGTGCAGCGCCGCTACATCGCGCGAAACGGAGAGATCGTCCACGCCAAGGTCTCAGTGTCTTTGGTTTTTACAAAGGATCACGAGGCCGTCTGCGGCATCGGCTTCATCCAGAACATCACCGACCGCGTGGCGATGGAGGAATCGCTTCGCCAGAGCGAGATGCACTACCGGCGCGTGGTCGAGGATCAGACGGAGCTCATCGTGCGCTGTCTGCCCGACGGCACGCGCACGTTCGTGAACCAGGCGTACTGCCGCTACAACAACAGCACCGCGGCTGCCGATCTCGTCGGCACGTCGTTCTTCACCTGCATGAACGACGACGAGCAGAAGATCGTGCGTGCGAAATTCGCCGCACTGTCCCCCGCGAATCCGGTGATCACCGATCAGCACTGGGTGGTCGGTCCGACCGGCGCGATGCGCTGGCACGAATGGACCGACCGCGGATTCTTCGACCAGGAAGGGCGGCTGATCGAGATTCAGTCGGTCGGCCGCGATCTGACCGAGGAGCACGAGGCGCGGCAGTTGCTCGTCGCGAGCGAAGAGCGCTACCGGAGGCTCTTCAACAGTCTGCCCGTCGCGGTCTGGGAAGCCGACTGGTCGGGTGTGATGGCGGAGATCGCGCGGCTCGGAATCGGATCGCCGGAGAAACTCGTCAACGCTATCCAGGCACGGCCGGAGCTGTTCTACGAGCTCGCTTCGCAGGTCCGCATCCGCGGCGTGAATCCGGCCGCGTTGGCAATGGGCGGCGTGACGAGCGCGGAAGAATTCGGAGCCTGGATCGCGAGAGCTGCAACGCCCGAATCGGCGCTTCGTTTTGCCAAAGCCGTCCCGGGCCTGATGTTCGGGGACTCTCCGTTCTTCATGGACGAGTACACATTCATCCGCGCGGACGGCAAGCCGATCGAGATTCTCTACCGCGTCGCGCGGTCCGAGCGATGGGGGCAGGAATGGATGACCTATCCGATCGCCATCGACGTGTCGGAGAAAAAGCACATCGAGCTCGAGCTCGTGCACAAACAGGAGCTCAGCGAGCGTGCCGAAGCGGCCGCTCACATCGGAAGCTGGGAGTGGACTCCTGTCGAGGACATGGTCTACGGCTCGCTGGAGTTCTGGCGCATTCTCGACGGCCGCCACGGCGGCGGTCCGCAGGAGCGTCCGATGCACGAGTGCCTCGCGTTGATGCATCCCGAAGACAGCGCGGCTGCGGCAGAGTTGTGGAGCTCGATGCGGGCCCCGTCGACGGAAGTGCGGCCGTACGTGATCGCAGATGACTATCGGCTGCCGCGCGCCGACGGCTCGATCACCATTGCCAGAGGTCAGAGCTTCGGAACGTTCGCAGAGGACGGCTCGATGATTCGCGCATTCGGGATCCTCCGCGACATCACCGACGCGAAGCGCGCCGAGGAGGAAGCGGCGCGGCATCGCGACGAGCTCGTGCGCGCGGACAAGATGATCTCCCTCGGCATCCTCGTCTCCGGAATGGCGCACGAGATCAACAATCCCAATCACTCGATCGGGCTGAACGCGCCGCTCGTGCGCAACGCGTGGCGCGACGTCGCGGTGCTGCTCGACGAGATCGCGGAGCAACGACCCGACCTGCGCGTCGGCCGGATGCCGTGGAGCGAGGCGCGCCGCGAAGTGGCGTCCATGCTCGACGACATCGAGCACGCGTCCGACCGCATCCGCAACATCGTCACGGAGCTTCGCGGCTTCGCGCTCGATCACGATCCCGGCGAGCAGCTCAGCGCGTCCGTCAACGACATCGTGACCTCCTCGCTGCGACTCCTCGGCAAACACATCGCCCGCGCCACGAAAAACTTCGAGATGGCTCTCGCGGACGATGTGCCGCTGATCGTCGGGAACGCTCGGCGGCTGGAGCAGGTCGTCGTCAATCTGGTCATCAACGCTTGTCAGGCGCTGGAGCGCGACGATCAGTCGATCCGGATTCTGACCGGTGTCGAGAAGAACCGCGCATTCATCCGCGTGCGCGACGAAGGCCGCGGGATCGCCGCAGAGAATCTGCCGAACATCCGCACGCCGTTCTTCACCACGAAGCGCGCCGGAGGCGGCACGGGCCTCGGACTGGCTGTTTCCGATCGCATCGCGGGCGAACATGGCGGCGAGTTGACGTTCGAATCGGAAGTGGGCCGCGGTACCACAGCGACACTCTGGCTGCCGCTGAGACGAACATGAGCGCACGCGACGCGGTCACGATTCTCGTCGTCGACGACGAAGAGGCCGTGCTGAACGGCGTGCGACGGACGCTGCGCGCGGAAGGATTCGAGAACGTTTTGATGTGCCGCGATCCGCGCGACGTCGAGCCGCTTCTCGAAGCCGAACTGGTCTCGCTGATCCTGCTCGATCTGATGATGCCCCACATCCCCGGACGCGAGCTGCTGGAGCGCATCGCCGCGTCGCATCCCGAGATTCCGGTGATCGTCGTGACCGCGGAGCAGGACGTCCGCACGGCCGTCGAGTGCATGAAGACCGGTGCGTATGACTATCTGCTGAAACCCGCCGCGCCGCCCGAGCTGATGGCGATGATCGAGCGCGCGCTCGAGCATCGCGAGCTGCGCGAGGAGAACGCGCGCTTGCGCTCCAAGCTTTTGCAGGAGGAGCTCACGCACCCGGAGTTGTTCGACGAGATCATCACCGTCGATCCCGCGATGCATGCGCTGTTCGCGTACCTCGAAGTGATCGCGACCGGATCGAATCCCGTGCTGATCACCGGAGAGACCGGTACCGGCAAGGAGTTGTTCGCGCGCGCGGTGCACAATCTCAGCGGGAGACGCGGTCCGTTCTGTGCGGTCAACGTGGCCGGTCTCGACGACACGATGTTCTCCGACACGCTGTTCGGTCATAAGCCGGGAGCGTTCACCGGCGCGGTCGGCATTCGCAAGGGGATGATCGAGACGGCCGGACGCGGGACGTTGTTCCTCGACGAAATCGGCGATCTCTCCGAGGCATCGCAGGTGAAACTGCTGCGCGTGCTGCAGGAGCGCGAGTACCACACCCTCGGAGACGACGCGCCGAAGCGGCTCGAGGCGCGCGTGGTCGCGGCCACGCATCACGATCCGTCGAAGCTGCGCCGCGATCTCTACTTCCGCCTGCGCGCGTATCACGTGCGCATCCCGCCCCTGCGCGAGCGTACGGGCGATCTGCCGTCGCTCATCAACCATTTCGTGCGCGAGGCTTCGCACGATCTCGATCGCAAGCCGCCCGTCGTTCCCGAGCGGCTCTATCGAGTGCTTTCGCGTTACGCGTTTCCCGGAAACGTGCGCGAGCTGCGCGCGCTGGTGTTCGACGCGGTGGCGCGGCACAACGGCGGTCCGCTGCCGATCGATCCGTTTCTCGAATCGATCGGCGGAAGCGACGTGGCGGAGAACGAGACCGCGCGCGACGACAACGAGATCGCGCGCGGCGGCGTGATCTCCGAGGCGTCGTGGCGCGAGCTCGAGCGCCGCAATCTTCTGAATGCGCTGCGACAGGCGAACTGGAAGATCTCCGGAAAAGGCGGCGCGGCCGAGTTGCTGGAGATCAAGCCGTCGACGCTCGAGTCGCGAATGAAAGCGTTCGCGATCGAGAAGCCGACGTGAACGTTAAATCCCGCGCAACGCCTCGGTCGGCGAGATCTCCGCGCCTTTCCTGAGGAACTTCACCTTCCTCTCGAGGACCAGTCGAATCCGATCCGAGAACGGCAAGGCTTCAAACTGCGACTTGGTCAGGCTCTTCCAGACGGTTGGCTCGATCTCGACTCTCGCCAGGTCGAAACCTACATCGGTACTCATTGGTCATCCTCTCATGTGGCTCAACGCCACCGCCTCGAGCTGCGCACTTTGCTCGGCCAGCCGGCGCATTTCCTTCACGCCGCGGAGACACGAGATCAGCAGGACGATGTCGATGAAGACGACCCAGAACGCGTGCTCGAGAAAGCGCCACCACTCGGGATTCGTGATGCCGTAGACGGACTCTGGATAGAACGCTCCACGCAGGAAGTGATCGGCGACGACCACGAGCGTGCCGGTGATCAACACTTTCCAGTCGCGATAGAACGCGAGGAATGCGAGCGACCCGAACACGTGGAAGTGCGTCTCGATGCGACCGCCGCTCAGATGGATCAGAAGCGCCGAGGTGAGGAGCTGCCCGATCGCGATGACGTGCCGCGTCAGAATCCAACCGGGGCGGACAAATGCGAGAAGGACGGGAACCGCGACGATCGCGCCGCCCAGCAGGATCGCGAGCGGAACGTGAATGTTGAGGATCCGCGACTTTCCTTCCCACGCGTCGGGAGAAATCACGAGAGAAAGCAGGATTCCGAAGACCCACTCGGCGATCAGCAGGTAGGCCAACATCCGGTCGGTGTATCGATAGTTCGCGTCGCGGTGCGCATCGAAGCGGTCTTCCGCAAGCCGGACGAGTCTCTCCACGTTCCCACTGCCCTCGGTCATCACGTACGTCCTTTCGATTCCGTCGATTTGGTGTCCAGGGAGCACCCGAACACCGGCGCCTCGCGGCGGTCGACTCGCTGTCCGCGAACGAGCGAGACGATCGTGCGGAACCCTGCGCTGGTCCCTTCGTGTCCCCGTGCTCCGGTGATTCCTCCCGCATACGCCAGGATCCCGGAACGGTCGTAATAGAGGACTTCTCCCGACGTGTGCGTGCCGAACACGCGAGCCTCACGTCCATCGGCGTCGGCAACGATCGCAACTCCCGGGATCTCGGATGCCTTGGACCAGAGATCACTCCGCTCCCAACCCTCTTTCATGCCTTCGGGCCGCAGAAAGAGAACGATCGTCTGGACCTTGGAACCGATGACCGCCTGCAGCCGCGCCAATTCAGCGATGCTCGCTCTCGAACAGGGGCAGCGCGGATGTGCGAGCAGGACGAGGGTCGGGCGATCGGATGGCCGCCGAAGCTCCGAGGCGGCTGGCCACCGCTCGGGAGCGGTTGCGGCTTTTCCGGGGATCGTCTTGTAGCGCCACGTATAGGCCATTCCGCCTACGACGACGATCAGCCAGACCACCGCGAGCAACACGAAACCAACATCACGACGCGACATGTGTAACTCCGTCATGCCATCATGACGCATATTAGCCGAAATGTGGTGTCTGAAAAAACGTAGGGCGCGGCTTCAGCCCGCCTTTGGGCGGGGTGGGCGGGCTGAAGCCACGCCCTACGTTCAAGGATTACTCGCTGACGGAAACGGCTCGAACTCCGCCCGGGAGCGTGGCGCCCTCGGACACGTAGCCGACAGCGTCGGCGTTGTTGCGGACGAACTCGAGCACCTCGTTGTCGGTGGAAAGCTCGACCGGCGGGGTCGCGCGGCCGGAGAAGATCATCTTCTGCCAGTAGCTCTTGACCCACGCCACTTCCTTGCCGAGCAACTCTTTCGAAAACGCCCCGCGAACGGGGTTCTTGTCCGACAGGTCGACCGGCGTGACGGCGTGGCCGTTGTCCCAGCGCGTGACGCGCTTGAGGAAAAGGTCTGCGGCCTTTGCTTTGGTGATCGACGAGACGGAGTTGGAGCCATGGACGACGATCTTGACGGCCGCGTTTGCGGTGCCGGCCGACAACATCACGATGGACAGGAGCAGGAGAGTGATTGCAGTCTTGAACATCATCGTTTCCTCAGAAGCTGAACTGCGCGCCGATGACGATCATGTTCGTCTTGCGATCGAGCTCGCCGGTCGTGAGCGCGCTCACGACTTCCCCGCTCGTGTCGGGAAACGCGAAGCGATTGCCATCGATGCGATGGAAGCTGCCGCGAACGACCATGTTCGGGCTGAACCAGTAGTTGAGGCCGAGGGCGGCCTCGCGATGGTCCAGCAACTGCGGGAAGATCTTCGGCAGTTTCGAAAGATTGGTTCCGGGAAGAGTGACGTCGAGCTGGTCCCAGCGCGCGGCGAGCTGCCAGTGGTCGTCGAGCCGGTACGAGGTTTCGATGTAGCCGGAGTCGACGTTGAAGTCGTCGCCGTTCTTGAGATGCCCGACTTCGCTGCGGATTGCGAAGCGATCGAGCGTGTAGTCGACGTGTCCCGCATACACGTCACGCTTCGCGGGGTCGACCGAGGAGATGTCGGTCTCGGACTGACCGGAGTAGCTCGAGACGCCGAAGGTGAGTCCCTCCACCGGTGAGGTGATGTTGAGCCGGCCGCCAAACGAGTCTTCGACGCGGTAGCCGAAGGTGATCGACGGCGCGGTGAAGTACTCCTTGGCGGTGGAGAGCAGTCCCGGCGTCTCGAAGTCGCCTTCGATCTGTCCGCCGTAGACGTCGTACTGAACGCTCCACGCTCCGAGCGGAACCGTGCCGGTGACGCCGGCGCCGTTGTACGCGCGGGCGGTGAAGCCGTTCGCTCCGTAAAGGCTGGCGGGCAGGGAGTAGAACGGACGGACCGTGCCTACGTCGAAGACCTCGCCGTAAATCCCGAACGGATGCTTGACGCGACCGACGCGCACGCGGGCGGCGTCATTGAACGCCCATTCCGCGAACGCATAATCGAGCTCGACCTGCTGATCGTCCTTGCCCGACTCGAATCGCATCTGTGCGACGACCGACAGCTTGTCGACAGGCTTGGCGGCGACGTTGAGCGCGAACTCGGCATTGTCATATTCGCCGTCTTCGTCAGCCAGGCCAAACTTGTGACCGTCGGTCTTGCCGTATGCCCATCCACCGAAGCCGTGGATGTCGATTTTCGAATCCGCGGTCTGCGCAAAGGCGGTTGACGCGGCGAAGGCCGCGATGATGGTGAAAAGAAAAACGCGTGTTCTCTGCATGTCTAAGTGATTCCTCCTGGCCCCACTCAAGGCAAGCGCGCAGCCACCGCTCGGGTTGACTGCAAGTCGTTTATTTACTTGTTGTTGAGTCGGATTTTGCGCGATCGTTCGGTGTGCCGATTTCCCGAGTTTTCGGGCCTTTTCGCGAGTTCTCTGGAAAGGCGAAACGAAAGGCCCGCGATCAATAGCCCCCGGCTTCAGCCGGGGGATTCGGCGGGGCACCCGATGACAGTCCGCGTAGCGGACGACAGCAACGAAACCCCGAAGAACGACCGTGCGAGGTGGTGCTAGCTCGGCGTATCCTCTTCCCCGCCATGACGAAGACCCCTCGAGAACGTGAAATTTTCAAGAAACTGTTCCGCGAATCAGCAGTGGCATGGGAGGAGACGGCAAATCGCATCCTGCCGATCTTCGCGGACGCCGCGGACCTGATGGCGGGGAACAGTTGGTGGTTACTGCCGCAGTTCTCGGCCCGCCATTATCAAACCCTATTGGAGGATCGAGCAAAAATCACGGCGGAATCCCTGACGGCGTCGATAATCAACTGGGCGAACAAGGCAGGCGAGGACCGACTGCAGAGAATCGTTGCGGGCTGGTCGCTCTCAGCGTTTCTCGAACGCAAAGCGATTTTTGCCGAGGCGCTCTGGGCACATGGGCAGGCGAAGTATTTCGTCTCGGTGCCACCGTTGATCGCGCAGGCAGAAGGCATCGTGCGCACATCGTTGCATGTCGCGACAAAAGGGGCGCAACAGTCGTACTACTTCGAGAAGGTGCGGAAAGAGTTCGCGAGAAAGCTTAAGACGGTCGCGAAGCTAACGAAGAAGCAAAAGGTTAGCACGCACCACATCCGAGCCGTGGAGAACTACCACAATCTTGCCGTCGTCGAAAACGTGTTTGCGTCTTTCAACCCGGCTAGCGATCCGGTGCCGAAAACATTGAACCGCCATGCAATTGCTCACGGGATCTCAACGGATTATGGGACACTCGAACAATCGACGAAAACAATCTTGTTTTTGGATATGCTTCACGCGCTCTGCGCACAGGTGGAAGAGACAGCCTAACTGATTTAGCCGCATGCGGAGGGGTAGTCCGTTCGCCGGATGATTGATTGCAAAAAAGCAAGGATTTGGAAAGGCGCCAAAACTCACCCCTTTCCCCATTTCGTGAGGCGGAGATTCGTATGACGAAGGCGCTGTTCTATTCTCGCGTTCGCGAGGTAATTCGATGTGTTCTTGCCTGAGGCAAGTGAGTTGGCCGTAGCCTGAAGAGTCAAAGATCCCGGAGGCGCCTTCGTGTTTGGTTTCGGGATGGCGGAAGTGTAGCTCACCGCCGGACTTTCTTGGTTTCGGCTACGCCGAGGTAGGGAACTGCGACTTCGGGAACTCTCCGTAACAGGTCCCTCTCACGAACAACCACAGCGTCGCGGGGAGAACACATGCCTGAAGAACCGCTTCATCACTTGCCCGAAGTTTTGCGTGAGGAGTTCGTACGGCTGCATGGCGACCTGCCTCTGGAGACGGTTGCCGCGCTGGACGCGGCGGACCGGGTCAGAGACTCCGCCATCAAGGCGGCCACGGGCGACAAAGCGGCGATCGAGGTGGCGACGGCCGCGGCGGAGAAAGCCGCCGATGCCGCCAAGCTGAAGGCGATCTATGCCGCCATTCACGCGCTGAACGGCGACGCGAAGGAAGCGCGAAGCGCGCTTTGCATTTCAGGCGGCGGCATCCGCAGCGCGACGTTCGCCCTCGGCATCATCCAGCGGCTCGCCAGCTTTGGATTGTTGAGCAAGTTTCACTACGTCTCCACCGTATCCGGCGGCGGATACATCGGCAGCTGGCTTTCGTCGTTCATTCGCCGCAATCCGGACGGCATCAAGAAGGTCGAGCGGGACCTCACCGACGTTCAGCGCGACGTCAACGACCTGGCGCCGGCGCAGCGCGATCCGCTTGAGCCGGAAATCGCACCGCTGAGATGGCTGCGCCGCTTCAGCAACTACCTCACCCCGAAACTCGGCCTGATGTCGGCCGACACCTGGGCGTTTGTCGGCTCATACCTTCGGAATCTCGTGCTGGTCTGGCTGATCTTCGTGCCGTTCCTCGCGGCGGTGCTGGCGTTGCCGCGGCTGGGGATCGGACTGCTGCGCCTTCAGGACTCTCATGACGCCGCGCTGTTGACGAAACTCGCGGCGGGACTGCTGATCGCCATCGGCACCGTCACCATAGCCTTGACCCGTCCCGTCTCGTACAAGCGCGAAGGGTGGCTGACCAACGGCAGGTTTGTGAAGCTGGTCCTGGTTCCCTATTTCTTTGGGGCTCTGCTGCTCGTCGTCTACTGGGCCGGGCGATGGGTGCCGGACCCTCAGATCATCGACTGGTGGTATGTCTTCCCCGCGTTGATGTTCATCAACGTCTTCTCCTCGCTCGTGTATATGTTCCGCTACTTCCTGGAGATCCGGCGGCAGCGGCCCCGGAATGCCCGACCGGGTGTGACGCCGAAGAAGTACGCGATCAAGAAGCTGGCTTGGGAGACGCTGTCAGCGGCGATCGCCGGCGCGACAGGCGCGGGTCTTCTCTATGCCGCCGTGGCGAAGCTCTTCAATGACCCACGGGTCAAGGTAGAAACCCTGACCGAGAAGTCGTGGCAGACGCTGCCCCCGGCGCTGGCGAACGCGGATGCCGAGGTTTACCTCTGCTTCGCGCTGCCGCTGGTGCTCGGCATTTTGTTCGTCCAGTCGGCGATTTTCGTCGGTCTGGCGAGCTGGTTCAACGAGGAGTATGACCGCGAGTGGTGGGGCCGCGCGGCAGGATGGGTGTTGTTCGCAGGAGTCGCCTGGGTCGTCGGTACCGCCATCACGATCTATGGTCCGGTCGGGATCTATTTCGCGCCGCGGATTTACGCCGCGCTGACGGCGGGCACCGGCCTGGCGGCGATTCTTATCGGGAAGAGCGGAGCCACCGGCGCGACCGAGCGGGAGAAGGACGAGAAGGCCGGACCCGCGCAGACGGGCCTGAGTATTGGATTGGGCATCGTCGGGCCGCTGTTCGCGATCGCGATCCTCGCCCTGATCTCGCTCTGCACCTCGCGCATCCTGATCGCGATCGATCCTCCGGAACGCATCCGCTCCAGCGTGTTGGCCTTGAGGGTGGCGGGCACGTACCAGATCCGCGAGGATGCGCCGTTCCCCGTCGACAAGGGGCCGACCGGGAAGACGGTAAACTTCGAGACTTCGCGCTTCCCGGCCGTCGACGAGACCCATATCGCCGCGACCGAGCATCTCTGGTCCGTCGATCAGACGACGTTGAAACAGGGACTCGTTCTCGTCATTGGCCTCTATCTGTTCTCGCTGATCCTGTCGTTCTTCATCGGCGCCAACCAGTTCTCGATTCACGGGCTTTATCGCAATCGCCTGATCCGCGGATATCTCGGCGCGTCCCGCAACGACCGTCGCCCGAACGGGTTCAGCGGCTTCGATCCGACGGATAACCCGCCGATGGAGCGCCTTCGCCCCGAGGTGTTCTGGCGGTCGACGTTCCGAAACGTTGCCGCCGATGGGCCGGCGATCATCAAGAACGCTGGCGTGAAGTTCGAGGACGATACAAAACAGGCCGTGGCTGCCGCGGCGGCGGCGCCGAATGATCCGGTACGCGTACAGGAGGCGGGCGATCTACTGGCCGAGGACCTCAACCACGCGATCGACGATCCCAAGGTCGTCCTGGCGCCAGCCGGCCAACGTCCCCAGTCGGTGGCGAATCGGATGAAGCTCGAGGAACTCTTCCAGACGGCGTTCTACAAGATGAGCAACCACCAAAAACCGATGCACGTGGTGAACACCACCCTAAACCTCGTCGCGGGGAACAATCTCGCCTGGCAGGAGCGCAAAGCGGCTCCGTTCCCCATCTCGCCGCTATACTCCGGCAGCCCGAGCTTGGGCTATCGGCGCACGCGCTTCTACGGCGGGCCGGGCGGCGTTTCCCTCGGGACGGCCGTGGCGATCTCCGGCGCCGCGGCGAGCCCGAACATGGGCTACAACTCCTCGCCGGCGCTCTCGTTCCTGCTCACCCTCTTCAACGTCCGCCTCGGATGGTGGCTCGGGAATCCGAAGAAGCCGACGTACGTCAACAACAATCCTTCCAACACGCTCACGACCATTCTCGACGAGGCGTTCGGCCTCACCAACGACGAGAACGATTACGTCTATCTCTCCGACGGCGCGCACTTCGACAATCTCGGCCTCTACGAGATGGTCCTGCGCCGCTGCCATTGCATCGTCGTCAGCGACGCGGGTGCCGACCCCAAGTTCGGTCTCGACGATCTCGGCAACGCCATTCGCAAAGTGCGGATCGACCTCGGCATCGACATCGAGATCACCGGGATCGGGCTCTTTCCGCGCTCGACGACCGAGAAAGACGATCCGTCTCCTCGCAAGTACTGTGCGGTGGGAAAAATCCGCTACAGCCAGGTCGACGGCGCCGCGGCGAAGGACGGTTGTCTGCTGTACCTCAAGCCGGCGTTTTACGGCAAGGACGAGCCAAAGGATGTCTACAACTACGCGCAGACGTACCAGACGTTCCCGCACCAGTCGACGGGAGATCAGTGGTTCAGCGAGTCGCAGTTCGAGAGCTACCGGCAGCTCGGCTATTTCGCGACCCAGAAGGTCGCCAATTCGAAACCCAGCTTCGACACCGTCTGCGAATTGATCACCGCTGCCAAGGACTACCTCCACGACAAGCCAGTCGGGACTACGAAGGATTGTGACTCGATCTAGTTTCCACAAGGAAGGAGCGGCCATGCGCAGAGCGTTTGTCGTTGTCGTGCTGGGTTCCGTGCTGTTCATCGGTGGCTGCCGGCGGAAACAGGAGGCGGTGACCGACTTGGCCCCCGTTATGTCGAACACTCCCTTCAACCCGATGGTCGCGCCTGCCGATGACCAGTTCGGAATGAAAGAGGTGACGGTCGACAAGTTTGCGGGGATGAACGGCATCACCCTCACCGACAGGAACGAGATCCGCGGCCGCATCATCTGGAATCTCTGGACCGGCGACAGCTGGAAGATGTGGGACTACCTGGCGCGGCACGGATTCGGTACAACCGACCTTCTGAAGACGCTCGACACGCGGAACCGCGCGCAGCGCTTCCAGCGAATCGGGACGATCAACCAGCCGGGATTCACGACGGCCGCCAGGCCGGATCAGTACGGTCTCTGGCTCGACGTGCCGCGGCCGGATGATGCCGGTGGCCGCTTCGACGAGGGGGTCGACCCGAAGACCTACGGCCGCTCGTCCGGCGTCATCGGGCTGCGCATCTTCGACAACCCGGCCTTCACCGGCGCGGCGCGCGACGAATGGATGCGGCACATCGGTCCGGACGGCGTGAACACCGACTATTACGAGAAACCGGAGTACTACAACAACCCGAAGCTGGTCCGGCCCTACGCGGTCGGGATGGCCTGCTCGTTCTGCCACGTCAGCTTCGATCCAGTCCGGCCGCCGGCGGACGTGAACGAGCCGACCTACGAGAACCTCAACGACTATATCGGTGCGCAGTACCTGAAGGTCTATGAAGTGTTCATGCCCCGCCTGCCGAATGAGCCGGAGGACCACTTCGCCGACAGCTTTGTCTGGCAGTTGCTCCATACGAATCCTCCCGGCACGCTCGACACGTCTTTCATCGCCACGGACCACATCAACAATCCCGGCACGATGAACGGCGTGTTCAGTCTCGGGCAGCGCGTGGCCGTTGCGAACATGCATCCGGAGGAAACTCTGACCGGCGGCGCGCTGAATCTGCGCGGCGTAACCAGCAGGATGCATGTCCCGCGCATCCTCAAACAGGGCGACGACTCGGTCGGCCTCGACGCGGCGCTGAGCCGCGTCTACCTGAACATCGGCGAATCATGGGATGAGTGGTCGAAACATTTCCGACCGCTGGTCGGCGGCCCGCTGAAGATGGGTGGAACGGGCCAGACGCCAATCGAAGTCAAGGTCCTGCAGGCGAACTCGGACCACTGGAACTGGAGCGAGATGCGCGCGCAATACCTGCGCAACTACCTCATCAAGTACGCGAAGCCGCTGCTGCTCAAAGACGCGCCGGGCGGTGCGGCGTACATCACCGGCGACGAGAGCGTGATGAACCGCGGCAAGATCGTGTTCGCCGAGAACTGCGCGGGCTGCCATTCCAGCAAGCAGCCCACGGGGATCGAGCCGAACAGCGAGGCAGGGAAGAAGTGGTTCCGGGAGCAGGTCACGACCGATCTGTTGTTCTTTACCGACAACTTCCTCGGCGACGAACGGCGACATTCGGCCGCGGTGATCGGTACCAACGCGAGCCGCGCGGCCGCCACCAATGCCATGCGCGGACATATCTGGGACAACTTCTCGTCCGAAACCTACAAGACTCTTCCGCCCATCGCGCCGTTCAAGGTCAAGCACCCGTTCGAGAATCGCGACGTCACCATCCAGATCCCCGGCGGCGGGCCCGGCTGGTACCGTCCGCCGTCGCTCATCAGCCTCTGGTCGAGCGCACCGTTCCTTCATAACAACACCATCGGTCCGCGCGAGCCGGCCGATCCGTCCTTGCCCGGGCGCATGAAGGCGTTCAACGAGAGTATCGAGAAGCTCCTGCTGATCCAGCCGCGCGACCACATCATCTGGCGCACGACGAAGAAGAGTTACATCAACATTCCTACGAGCTACGTCCCGCCGGCTTTGCGGAAAGTGATTCTCGATCCGCGGCTCAAGGACAGCCAGGGCAACTACCGGATCGGACCGATCCCGAAGAACATGCCGGTCAACCTGCTGGCGAACGTCGACCTCGAGAACGCCGGCGATCTGAAGCTCGGGCGGCTCGGCCTCAGCATCACCGCGGCCCTGATCGAGATCCGGCTGGGAAACCTGAACGACGAACAGGCCACGGCACGCTTGCGCGACGTCGTTCCGCACCTGATGGCCGTCAACAAGTGTCCGGACTTCATCGAGGACCGCGGCCACCTGTTCGGCACGAACCTGCCGGAAGCCGACAAACGTGCCCTGATCGAGCTGTTGAAGACGTTCTGACGTGATACCCTCGAAGGTCTCCTCTGCAAGCCGAAGAGGTCTGATGATCTTCGCGATGACTCCCGAACCCTCTGAAAACACGAAAGCCGCCGAAGTGGCGGCTCATCAAGTGCGAAATTTTGGCGGGGCCGACGGGGCTCGAACCCGCGACCTCCGGCGTGACAGGCCGGCGTTCTAACCAACTGAACTACGACCCCGCAGGTCGTTTGCGCCTTTCGGCGCGGGAATTCTTGCTAACCCCCTCGGGGGGAATCGCATTCCCGAGGAGGCGCGCATCGTAGACGGCGCTTTCCGGGGTGTCAAGACTCGAAGACTTCGGCCGTGCGCAGGGGCTGGCCGGCGGCATCTTTGGCGGAGACCTGCGCGTCCGCGACGCCCCACTCGATGCCGATCTCGGGGTCGTTCCAGAGCAGCGAGCGGTCGCTCGCGGCGTGCCACAACGTCGTGCATTTGTAGAGCACTTCCGCGTCCTCGCTGAGCACGGCGAAGCCGTGCGCGAAGCGCGGGGGAACCCAGAGCATGCGGTGGTTTTCCGCCGAGAGCTCGACGGAGACCCACTTGCCGAAGTGTGGCGACGCGCGGCGGATGTCGACGGCTACGTCGAGGATCGTCCCGCGTGTGCAGCGCACGAGCTTCCCTTGCGGATCGACTAACTGGTAGTGCAGACCGCGCACGACGCCGCCGCGCGAGTACGAGTGGTTGTCCTGCATGAACTCGTCGGGCAGTCCGCGCTCGCGGAACGCCGCGGCGTTGAACGTCTCCATGAACCAGCCGCGGTCGTCACCGAGGACTCGCGGCTCGATGATCAGGACTTCCGGAAGGTTCGTCTCGAGTATCTTCAAGCGCCGCGGATTCTACAGGCTTCGGCCAGAGGATCGACGCGACCACCGAGATCACCAGCACGCCGCCGATCACCGCGAGCGAAATCCCGATCGGGATCTTGAACCACTCCGCGATCACCATCTTCACGCCGACGAACAGCAGCACGACAGCCAGCCCGTACTTGAGCAGATGGAACTTGTCGATGACGCGCGCGAGCAGGAAGTACATGGCGCGCAGTCCGAGGATCGCAAAGATGTTCGAGGTGTAGACGATGAACGGGTCGTCGCTGATGGCGAAGATCGCGGGGATCGAATCGACGGCGAAGACGACGTCCGTCGCCTCGATGGCCAGCAGCACGAGGAACAGCGGCGTCGCGAACCACCGCCCATCCAGCTTGATGAAGAATTTCTTGCCGTGATACTCGGGCACCGCGGGGACGAGGCGACGGCCCAGTCGGTAGATCGGGTTTCTCTCCGGATGCGGCTCTGCATCGCCGGTGAACAGCAGCCGAACGCCGGTGACGATCAGGATCGCGCCGAACGCGTACATCACCCAGTGGAAGCGCGCCACGAGCGCCGCGCCGAGGCCGATGAAGAGCGCGCGCATGAGAATCGCGCCGATCACGCCCCAGAACAGCACGCGATGCTGATAGATCTTCGGCACCGCGAACGCCGCGAAGAGGATGACGAAGACGAAGATGTTGTCGACCGAGAGCGCCTTCTCGATGACGTAGCCGGTCAGGAACTCGAGCGCTTTCTCCCTGCCGTACTGCTGATAGATCCACGCGTTGAAAACCATCGAAAGCGAGACCCAGACGACGCTCCAGGTCAGCGCCTCGCGAAAGCGGACCACGTGCGCCTTCCGGTTGAAGACGCCGAGGTCGAGGGCGAGCATGCCGACAACGAAGACGCTGAAGATCGTCCAGAGGAGCGGTGAGGCGATGGTTTCCATCAGCCCGCACAACCGATGCGGTCCCGATGCCATTCATAGGTTGAATGGATTGTTTCAATGAGAACGATTGATTTAACCTATGCGGGATGGAGTGGCTGAACTACCACCACCTCCTTTACTTCTGGGTGGTGGCGCACGAAGGGAGCATCGCCGCTGCGACGCGGAAGCTCAACCTCACACAACCGACGATCAGCGCGCAGTTGCGTCTGCTCGAGGAGTCGCTGGGCGAGAAGATGTTCGAGAAATCGGGCCGCTCGCTGGTTTTGACGGAGGCGGGAAGGGTCGCGCTGCGCTACGCGGATGAGATCTTCGCCCTCGGGCGCGAGCTCCGCGACACGCTGCGCGATCGGCCGACGGGCCGGCCAGTGCGCGTGCACGTGGGCATCGCCGACGTCGTGCCGAAGCTCGTCGCCTATCGCGTGCTGCGCCCGGCATTCGCCGCCGCTTCCGAGGTGGAGATGGTGTGTCGCGAGGCTTCGTCGGAGACGCTGCTGTTCCTTCTGGGCCAGCACGAGGTCGACGTGGTGCTCACCGACGCACCGGCATCCGCTGCGCCGCTGCGTGCGTACAACCATCTCCTCGGCGAAAGCGGCACGACACTGTTCGCGTCGCCGGCGCTCACTGCGTCGTTGAAGAAGAAGCCGTTTCCGAAGTCGCTGAAGGGTGCTCCGCTGCTGATGCCGGGAGCGGCGACGCAGATCCGCCGCGCGCTGGAGCTGTGGCTCGACTCGACCGGAATCGAGCCGAAGCGCGTCGGCGAATTCGACGATCTCGCGTTGATGACTGCCTTTGGACGCGGCGGAACCGGTATCTTTCCCGCACCGACGGCGATCGAAAAGGAAATCGAGGCGGAGTACCACGTGCGCGTCGTCGGACGGTTGCCCGAGGTCAAGCAACGCTTCTACGCCGTATCGGCGGAGCGGAAAATCAAGAACCCGGTCGTCGGCGCGATCACCAGCGCCGCGCGAAGCGAGGTTTTTTAGGGAGGTCGCATGATTGAACAACCAAATGAACCGGTGCAGACCACGATCGAACAAAAGCCGCAGTGGCAGCTGGCGGGGCTGATCTTTTTCGGATTGCTCGCGCTGCTGCTGCTATACGCGGCGTTCCGCATCATCTGGCCGTTCATGACGGCGATTCTCGTCGGCGCGATCCTGGTGACGCTGACGTTCGGGATCTTCAAACGTGTGCGCAAGCGGATGAGCGGAAGCTCGAACAAAGCCGCGGTCGTAATGCTCCTCGGCACGACGCTGCTGCTCGTGATCCCGGCGTTGATTCTCTCGATTCTGCTCGTGCAGCAGGCGAACGTGGTCGTGGAGAAGCTGCAGTCCGGTGAGGCGCAGGCGATGGTCAAACGGATCGACATCGACCCTGCTCTCGCGTGGGTGAAGCGCTTTGCGCCGACTTTCAATCCGAAGATGCTCAGTCCCGAAAGGTTGTTGTTGCCGGCGATGCAGCAGATTCCGGGATGGGTCGCGCGGCACGGCGGCGCCGTGATCGGCGGACTCGCCGGGATGGTCCTCGGCTTCGCGCTGGTGTTGCTGTCGATGTTCTTCTTCTACACGGAAGGGGAGGAGATCGTCTCGCAACTTTCCGTGCTGTCGCCGTTGCCGCGGAGGTACGACCGCGAGTTCGGCGAGCGATTCAAGGATGTGATCGATGCGACGTTCCGCGGACAGCTCTTCACGGGAATCGCGCAGGGTCTCATGACCGGGATCGGTCTCGCGATCGCGCAGGTTCCGGGAGCGGGATTCTGGGGCGCGGTTGCGGCGCTGCTGTCGCTGATTCCGATGGTGGGCGCCGCTGCGGTGTGGGTGCCGGCGTCGATTTATCTCGTGATCTCCGCGTCGATGGGCTCGCGCCCGTGGTGGCAGGCGATCTTCATGATTCTGTGGGGACTGATCCCGGTCTCGCTCGTCGACAACATCGTTCGCCCGTGGGCGATGCGCGGAAAAGCGCAGCTCCCGGCGATCCCGCTGTTGTTCGCGGTGCTGGGCGGTCTGCAGGCATTCGGATTCGTCGGCCTGGTGATCGGCCCGCTCGTGTTCTCGTTCTTGATGTCGATGATCGAGATCTACAAGCGGTCGTTCGCGCCGAAGAGCACGGAGGCGGTGGTCACGCCGACGTGAACCTGACGGTCGCCGCTGCGTATCAACGAATGTGAGATGGCGTCAGCTTGCGGCGGTAACGGTGCTCGGCGTTCTCGTTGCGGTTGCGATCGGCCGATGGAACGAATCGATCGAGCTGCGCGAGATCGCGGCAACGCGAGCGTCGCTGAATGATGGAGTTCTCCGCGCCGTCGTTCTCGGCGATTCCGTGGCGCGTGGAGCGGGAGATGAGCGTGGCCTCGGAATCGCGGGCTCGCTCGACCAGCAGTTTCAAACACTCGGAATCCGTGCGGCGACCGTCGCGAACCTCGGAATCAACGGAGCGCGGACTCTGAACGTTCGGAAGCTTCTCGAGAGCGGAGCCGCGAAGTCAGCGGTACGAACCGCAGACCTCATCGTTCTTTCGATCGGTGGTAACGATTTGTATGGCGATTCGCGCGCTCGCCTAATCTCCGGCGTCTTTCCCGGACTTCAACAACATCGAACGATTGCAAACGTGGAGCGAATCGTCAGGAAGGTGCGCGAGCTGAATCCCTCCGCGCGGATTTACCTTCTCGGTCTTTACAACCCGTATCGGCAGTCGTCGCTACGAAGTTGGCTCGATCGGCAGGTCAACCTCTGGGACGCGCGACTGGTGATTCGCTTTGCCTCGTCACGCGACCTGACGGTCGTCCGTATCTGCGATCTTCTGAATCACGACGATCGGATCAGCAAACTGGACCGATTTCATCCCGGATCGCGCGGCTATCAGGCAATCGCCGGCCGCATTGCGTCGTCAATCTGACACTTCGTAGCCGGCGGCGCGCAACACGTCCACGGCGCGCGCGAACGAGCTCGCTTTCAGCAGCAGGTAGTCGGTGTCGTACGTCGAGATCAGAAAGATGCTGATCTGCGCGTCCGCCAGCGGCGCGAGCAGCGCGGATGCGACGCCGGTCATCTCGAACGGAATCGGTCCCTCGAGCTTCAGCGCGCGCCAGTTGCGTTCGGCCTGCACGCCCTCCGGAACCGCGTCGTCGTCGCAGACGATCGACAGCTCGTCGGCCGTGCGCGTCACCGACGTGAATGCGCCGCGGATCCAATTCGGGATGGGGGCATTCGCGGAGAGCCGGCAGACGGCGATGGGCGTGGGGAGAATGGAGAGCCGAAGCTTCATCATGTCCGCGTCAGCACACGCTCGATAGTGGCGAGCAGCTCCTCGGCCTCGAAGGGTTTGTGCACAACCGCCGCAGCGTCGCCCGCGACGGACCGAAGCACAGACTCCGGCGAAGCGGTCACGAGGATTACGCGCCGCAGCATCTTCGGGTTCGATTTCTTGAGATAGCGGATCACGGTCACGCCGCCTTCGGTGGGTGTCATGAGGTCGAGCAGAAGCACGTTGTAGTCGTTGCGATCGATCTTCTCGATCGCCTGCGCGCCTGCGCTGACGACGTCGACGCGATGGCCCGCGCGGCGCAGCACGATCGGAATGAGGCGCTGCATGGCCGGATCGTCGTCGAGGACCAGCACTCGTGTCTTGGTCTTGAGGAACGGAAGCATCACCCGAGTTCCTCAGCGAGTGCCGTGCCGATGTGGTGCGGGGTGAGGGGATCGAACCCCCGACCCTCTCCGTGTAAAGGAGACGCTCTACCGCTGAGCTAACCCCGCCAGCCAGCCTGCGAGAAGACGCAACAGTAACACGCCCGCGGCTGGCACTATTCGTGATGCCCTCGCGCCTGAAGGAGGAAGGCATCATGGGCATCTTCGGGAAATCGCTCGAGGACAAGGTGAAGACCGCGATCGAGACTGTGCGCGGGAAGTTCCCGGGCGCGCAGATCAGCGCGCAAGTGAACGACGACGTGGTGACGCTGACCGGCCGCGCACCAGACATCGAGACCAAGTCGCGGATCATGGCCGCGTTCAACGACGCGGTCGAGACGAAGAACACGATCAATCAGATCGCGATCGATCATCCGACGCCACACGCGGCGGGCGCGGCATTGGGATCGACGCCTCCCGGTACGACATCCGCGACCGAGCACCGCATGCATGACGTCGTCTCCGGCGACACGCTGAGCGGCCTGGCGAAGAAGTATTACGGCGACGCGTCGAAATACAACCGGATCTTCGAGGCGAATCGCGATCAGCTCAACGACCCGGACAAGATCAAGGTCGGGCAGAAGCTGAGGATCCCGACGTAGCGAACTACGCGCTGGCGAGGCGCTCCAGCGCCTCGCCGGTCACGCGATACGTCGTCCACTGATCCTGTGGGAGCGCGCCGAGGGAGCGGTAGAAGCGGATCGCGGATTCGTTCCAGTTCAACACGGCCCACTCGAGGCGCCCGCAATTCCGCTCCACCGCGAGCGAAGCGAGACGTGCGAGCAGTGCTTTCCCGATGCCGAGGCCGCGCAGTTCCGGACGCACGTACAGGTCTTCGAGATAGATCCCCGGCCGCGCAAGGAACGTCGAGTAGTTGTGGAAGAACAGCGCGAAGCCCGCGGGCTCGCCGGCGTGCTCCGCGATGACGACTTCCGCGTAAGGGTGCTCACCGAACAGCGTCTCGCGCACCGACTCCTCGGTCGCGACACACGCGTGCGCGAGCCGCTCGTACTCCGCGAGATCGCGGATGAATTGCAGGATCAGAGGGACGTCCTCTTCCGTCGCGTTACGCAGCGTCAACTCGTCAGGCATGTCCCGCATCGTATCGCGGAGCTACGGCACGATCATGACCGGCACGGTCGCGTGTCGCACGATGTCGAGCTTCCCCTCGGACGGCTGGCGCAGTGCGTTGAGGAAGATCGCGTCGGCGTCGGTGCGCGTGGCGTAGCGGACGATCTCCTTGTCCGCGTCGCTTCCCTGCACGACCGCAGTCTGCGCGTTGCTGAGCGGCGCGGCCAACTCGCGCAGCAGCTTCTCGGCGCTCGCCGTGTCGTCTTCGTCACACACGACGACGAGATGGACTTCTTTGGCAACACGAGTCGCGAGCTCGAGTGCCGCATGCGAAGTTTGCTCGAGATGCACCGGCACGATCGCGCGGTGCAGCGATTCGCGTTTGTGGATGCCGTAGCGGATCGCTAGGACGGGACACGGCGGATCGTCGAGCACGGACCGCGTGGTCGAGCCGACGATGAGGTGCGCGACGTGATGCCGCGCATGCGTTGCGATCACGATCAGGTCCGCCGCTTCATCCTTCGCGACGTCGAGAATCTCCTCGCCGGGATCGGGCGCCTGGCGGACGATCAACCGCGTCGAGAGCGACGCGTTCGCGCGACGCACGCGATCTCGCAGCCGCTCGAGCTCCTGCTGTTCCGCGTATTCGTACAACGAGGCGTCGGCGGGGAAGCGCAGCTCGTCGGGTTGCGATGTGCGCGTCATCCGCACGTGGACGATGATCAACTCCGCGCCGCTCACCCCCGCGATGCGCACGGCGTCGTCGAACACCCACTCGGAAGCGGTGGAGAAGTCGGTCGGGATCAGGATGCGGCGGAACATCGAGATTCAGCGGTTCACAGTCTCAGAGGCTCATAGTCTCACAGCGCTATGAGACTCTGAGCCTCTGAGACTGTGAGACTAACGGGCAACAGGCGAAGACGGTGCGTTCTGCGAGGCCACTGCCACCGGCGCGGCCGGTCCGACCGGCGGCCGATTCGTCACGATGTACCGGATCACCGTCCTCGGCTCCGCTTCCGTCTCCGCGATCTGCAGCGTCACCTGCTTGCCGTTCGGATCGAGCGCCTTGCCGGGGATGAACGGGTCCTGCATGGCCTGATTGAGCTGGACTTCGAGCGTGCGCCAGTCCTTCCGCTCCGGCGGAATCGTTTCCTGGGCGGGGAAGGCGCGGAACTGCGCGAGGTAGGTCGTGTAGTAGTGAAAGACCTGCGGATACGAGTCGTCGGTCGCGAGGGTGTAGACCTCCGCGCCGTCGCCGTACTGATTGCGGATCATCACCTCATCGCGGCGGGTGAGGTCTTCGCGAAAGCACGCTCCGGTGTAGACCGGAATCGCGGGATTGATCGCGGCGATCTCCTTCGTGGCGTCGATCGCCGTCTGTTCTGCTGACGCGCTCGCTGCCTCGGGCTTGTCCGATGCTTTCGACTCGTTTCCGCCCGTGCATCCGCTCACGAGAGCGAGCGCGAGTACACAGGGGGCGAGGAGTACACCGGCTGCGTTACATCTCTTCATTGACTGCTTAGAGAGCAATGGGTGTGCCGCTCAATTGTTTTGAGCCTGTACGACTGCCGAGCGGTGCCGTTTGGCCGTGCTCCGCAGACGCTCGAGGGCGGTCTCGCCGCCGTACTTCGCCACCAGGCGCTCGTCGTAGAGGTCGGAAATGCTGGCCACGCTGTCCAGCGATGCGATGAGCTGCTCGGGACGCAGCCGGCGTCCCAGGAAGGAATGAGAGAAAAAGATGTCCTGGCCGTTCATGCTGAACGCGCCCAGCGGAACGTCGGAGTTGAGCTGCAGAAGCTCGGCCATCAGCTCGTAGGTCCGCTCCACGCCCTGCACGCAGAACGCGAGGATCTCGATGACCGCGTCGTCTTCCTCGTACGGATCGATCGAGATCTCCAGCACGGTCGAGCCGTACTTGAGGTAGAAGTCGCAGTGATCGGCGTCGTCGAAGTGTTCTTCCACGAGCTCGTCGAGGTAAGTCTTGACCTGACGGTAGACCTCCTCCTGACACTGCGTGTGGAATTGCTTCGTGCGCGGCGCGGACATCGAAGGGGATTATAGCGATGAATAGGACCCTCACGCTGAAACGTGGGAAAGAACGTGTCATTGCGAACAAACATCCGTGGATCTTCGCCGGTGCCATTCACACCGAGCGCGGCCCTGAAGATGCTCCCATCGGCGATCTCATCGACGTCGAAGGCAAGCACATCGCCTCGGGCTTTTACTCGCGCTCCTCGCAGATTCGCCTGCGCGCGCTCACGTTCGGCGATGAAACGGTGACGCCGGAACTGATCGCGTCGCGCATCAGCAGCGCGATCGCGCGGCGACGGCCGATCTTCGACGAGACGACGAACGCGGCGCGCCTCGTACACGCGGAAGGCGATGATCTCAGCAGCATCATCATCGATCGCTACCGCGATGTGGTGGTGGTGGAGATCGCGAACCACGGCGCGGAGCACTTCAAGCCGCTGATCGTCGAGACGCTGCGGCGCGAGCTCGCGCCGCGGGCGATCTTTTTCAAGAACGACATTCCGGCGAGGAAGCTGGAGGGGCTGAGCACCGAAGACGAATTCGAAAGCGGCGGCGATGCCTCCGCACTCCAAATCCTCGAATCGGGTTTGAAGTTTCGCGTCGATCCCGCCGAGGGGCAGAAAACGGGGTTCTTCCTCGACCAGCGCGAGAACCGCCGGCTCGCGCGCTCTCTCTCGGGCGGGAAGCGCGTCCTCAACCTCTTCTCCTACAGCGGCGCGTTCGGTGTGTATGCCGCGGCCGGCGGTGCGAGCTCATTCACCAACGTCGACGTCTCCGCGCGCGCGATCGAGGTCGCGCGCGAGAACAGCGCGTTGAACGGATTCGAGGGCGAGCATCTCGTCGCCGACGCGTTCCAGTACGTGCGCACGCGCCACGATCCGTTCGATCTGCTCATCTCCGATCCTCCGCCCTTCGCGAAGAGCCGCAACGAAGTCGAGCGCGCCGCGCGCGGCTACAAGGATGTCAACCTCTTCGCCATGCGCCTCGTCGCACCCGGCGGAATGATGATGACCTTCTCCTGCTCCGGCCACATGTCGCTCGACCTCTTCCAGAAAGTCATCTTCGCCGCGGCGCTCGACGCGGGACGCCGCGTGACCTTCGTGCGGCGGCTCACCGCCGGTCCGGATCATCCGGTGTCGCTCTACTGTCCGGAAGGGGAGTACCTCAAGGGATTCCTGCTCGAAGTGCATTGAGTCGATGTCGGCGCGCTACCATGGATCGTGCGCCGAACGAACTTGCTTCTCCTCTCGCTGTTCGCGTTCTCTGCCGTTTGTCTGAACGCCGGGCTCGAGACGTCGACGGAATCCGAGGTTGCGGCACCGAAGTACGGACTCTCGAGCGGCTACTGGTCGTCGCCGCTCATCGCGTCGTCGCCCGACACCCATCTCGTCGTCTGGAATCACGGCGATCGGATTGCGCGACTCGACGCGAAGGGCCGGCCGCTCGACGTGCCACCGATCCGTCGTCCCATGGAGAGGACTCACGCGTATCGCTCCGGGTCGGATCTCGTTTGGACCGGCGAGCAGTTCGTGCTCGCCAGCGTGGTCTGCCAGGACTGTTACGTTCCGCCGAGAGCCCCGTGGCGACGCTTCCTCGAGCTCACCTTCTTCGACGCCAGGGGAGTGCAACAGAAGGCGCTGGCCGTCGGCGAAGTGGTCGGAGATACGATCGCGATGGCCGCCAGCGTCGATGGGTTCATCGTCGCCGTTGCCGGATATCTGCAGACAGAAGTGCTCTCCCTCACGCGCGAAGGCGGACTCCGGTCGCGCAGGGTCCTCGCTGATAACGGCTATCGCGAGCCCGGCCTCGACATTGCGTCTGGGCCAAATGGTGCGCTGCTCGTCTGGTCGAAGGAGAAGATCGTCGAAGCCGTGCGCCTCACGGCCACCGGCGACTCGCAGGACGCGACGCCGTTCTTCATCGGCGCAGGAGTCGAACCTGCTGTGACGTGGAACGGAAACGCGTACGTCGTGGCGTTCGCGAACGATCGCGAGCTCATGATGTCGAACGTGACGCTGGACGGGAACGTTCTCTCGGAACGTTCACTCTTCCGCTCGGCGCGCGGCGTTGCCGGCCCTTCGCTCTGGTGGAACGGTTCGTCGATGCAGGTGGCGTGGAAGGAAGTGACGGGACCGGAAGAACCCACGTGCCTCGCCGGTGGAGACGTCATTTTCTATGTGCCGTGCGCTCCCGTCGCGGCACTCACTGCGCGCCTCGGGGACGACGGAGTGCTGCAGCCCGCAGAGTCGTTGGGCGAGTGGTCGGGCTCGTACGGCAGGCTCACGGCCACCGACCGCGTCGCGCTCACCACGTCCGGCGCGCACGCACTCGTCGTATGGCGCGAAGTATCGCGGCCCGGTTACGGCTATGACATCTACGCACGCATCCTTGACGACGATAACGACGACGACAACGACGACAACCACCGCGGGCGACGCACAGCATCTGCATGGCGATTGACGTCTCAGCTCGTGTCGCGTACCGCATCGTGGCGTTCGGGCGCATCCACAGCGCGCAACGGCGAAGGCGCGCTCGTGGCCTGGCTCGAGAGTCCGCAGCGGTACACCGACCGGTCGTTGCGCATCGCGCGCTTCGATCGAACCGGCGCGCGACTCGGAGAGGCGCGACAACTGTCCGCGCGCGCCAGCTCGCCGGCCACAGCGTGGAACGGAACCGACACGTTCGTAGTCTGGCCCGAAGGCACGTCGGGAACTGCGCAGACGCTTCGCGCCGTTCGCGTCGGCGCAGACGGAACCGTGAGTGCTCCGCCAGTGTCCATCGCGACGCAGTACTACATGTCGACTGCCATTGGCTGTAGTCCCGCGGAGTGTCTCGTCGTCTGGAGTGACCACTCGCGCATCTTCGGCAAGCGCCTTTCGGCGAGTGGAGCAATCCTCGACGAAGCTCCGCAGGTCATCGGCGCGTCGTCGTACCCGGTCGCCGTCGCATGGACCGGCGAGAGCTTCCTCGTCGTCGGCTCCTATCCAGCGAGCGGCGCCTTCGTGCGCGACGGTCGCGCCGGAGCACCGTTCTCCATTTCCGTCGGCCCTGACACTCGGCCGACCGGCGCGGCGTGTAACTCCGTCGACTGCCTGGTGGCGATCTTCGAGGGTCCGGCCGTGCGCGTCGACCACGACGGAAACCTCCGGCCGGCCCAACAGCAAACTCCGGGGCTCCGGTTCGCTCTCGACTGGACCGGCACGCGTTATCTCGCCGTGGGCACGAAGGAGTGCACGCTCGTCGGGGGTTACTTCGACCGCGATGGAAACTTCACCGACGCGACGCCGCTGCGCGCGTACGACGGGCGCGATTGTGCGGGCTTCGCAAGCCTCATCGCGCGGCCGGACGGCACGGGGTTCGTCGCGTTCACGCAATGGAGCGTGACGGAGCCGTGGTACGAACCGGAACGCGTGCTCGTGCGTACGATCGAAGACCGCTGAGTGCTACGATGTTCGGCGGTCCGCGGAGGAAAACATGGCGCTCGTGACTGCCGAGCACGACCCGTACTCGAGGCGTCGTGTTTTTGGCGTTTACCTGCAGCACGGGATCGCGGGGGCGTTCGTCCTCGGGGTCGTGACCGTCCTGCGCCGCGACGAGCCCGCGGCGGTCATGCGCGCCCTTGGCGACTCCGCTCCCATTCTCGTGGCGATGTTCTTCCTCCTGGCCGCGACTCTGGCGTTGCTCAAGTTCAAGCTCACGGCGGAGATCTTCGTTTCCATGGCGGTCGCGGCATACATCGCCATGTTTTCGCTCCTGGGGATGGTGCTCTCGGCGTGGATCGCGGTCGTGGCCGCGGCCGTACAGCGGCTGCTGGGAATGCTGCAGATCGGACCGCTGAAGGTGGACATGCGCGACGCGCCGTTCGAATGGGCGCGCACGTTTGCGCTCTTCGCCACGTACGGCATCCCGCTCGTCGTGGCCACGGCGCTGTATGAGGCCATCGGCGGCGCAATCCCGCAGCTGGAGCCGAGCGTCGCCGCGGCGGCGCGCATCGCGTTCTGCGGCGTGGCCCTCATCGTCACGAACAACATCATCGTGTCGCGCGTGGAGCGGGCCTACGGCTACTCATGGCCGACGACGCTGAAGACCGCCGTCGTCGATACGTCCATCTATCTCGTCACGATTCCGTATGCGATCCTGACCACCTTCGCCTACGGCACGATCGGCTGGGGTGGCGTCCTGGCTTCGGCGTTCACGGTCGTCATCGCCAATCTGATGGGACGCCAGCTCGCGCAGATCCGCGGCGACCGCGAGCAGCTCATCCAGCGCCTCGCGTCGCTGACGAACATCGGCAAGACCATCTCCCTCGACTGCTCGACCGATGAGCTCCTTGCGCGCGTGTACGAGGAGTGCCGCAAGGTCATCGACGTGCCGATGTTCAGCATCGCTCTGCTCCGTCCGGCGACGAACGAGCTGTCGTTCGATCTGAACGTCGAGCGCGGCGAGATCCGGCCCAAAGAGGTCATTCCGCTCGGCGAAGGATTGAACGCCTGGGTCGTGAAGAACGCGCGCCCGCTGCTGGTGCGCAGCTCGGAGGAGGAGCGCAGGCTCGGCCTCCGGCCGTACGACGACGGCGTGGCCACGGAGTCGTGGATGGGTGTGCCGATGATCGTGCGCGACCACGTCATGGGCGTGATCTCCGCGCAGAGCTTCGAGCGCAGCGCCTTCACGGAGGGCGATCTCGTGCTCATGACCGCCATCGCCAATCAAGCCGCCGCGGCGATCGAGAACGCGAACCTGTATCGCGATCTCGAAGGGATGAACGTCGCGCTCGAGCAGCGCGTCAACGAGCGGACCAACGAGCTGCGCGAGACGAACCTCAGCCTCCTTGCCGCCGACCGCTCGAAGAATCAATTCCTCGCCAACATGTCGCACGAGCTGCGCACGCCCCTCAACGCGATCATCGGCTTCTCGGCGATCCTGCTCGAGAACACGAAAACAGTCCTTCCGCCGCGCCTTTACAAGTTCCTCGACAACATCAAGACCGCGGGCAGTCATCTGCTCGAGCTGATCAACGACATCCTCGACCTGGCCAAGATCGAGGCTGGAAAGCTGGAGCTCCAACCGAGCCGGTTCGAGCTCGCCGAGACGGTCGCCACCGTCGACCGCGTGATCAAAGGAATGGCCGCGGAGCGCGGCGTGACGATCGTGACGCGCGTGGCGCCGGAGGTGAGCGAGGTCTATCTCGACGAGGGCAGGGTCAAGCAGATCCTGCTGAATCTTCTCTCCAACGCGGTCAAGTTCTCGCACCGCGACGGCTTCGTGCGCGTCGACGTCGGGGCGGCGCCCGAGGCCGAGTCGCCGCTGCGATGCGAGAGCGTGCGCATCGACGTCTCCGATTCCGGCCTGGGCATCGAGGAGAGCGAGCGGGCGCGGATCTTCGAGGAGTTCTACCAGGCCGGCGGCCGCAAGGTGAAGGGCGGCACGGGACTGGGGCTGTCGCTGACGAAGAATTTCGTCGAGCTGCATCGCGGCGCGATCGAGATCGACTCGACGCCCGGCCGCGGCTCGACCTTCCGCGTGCACCTGCCGCGGGAGTACCGAAGCGAGACCGAGACACGCATGTCGCCCGCGCGGGCGGGCCGCTGACGTACCATTTCACGCGTCATGAGCGTTACGAACGCCGCCGTTCCCCGCATCTCCCGCGACATCACGGTCGCCTATCTCGGTGACCTCCTCCTCGGCGCGGGCTTCATCGACGACAAGCAGCGCGCCGAGATCGAGAACGCGGACCGTCAGTTCCGCCTCGCGCAGCAGCGCGCTGGATCGAAGTCGCGTGCGGACGAAGACGCGAGCCCGTTCAAGGTCATCGCGGGGATGAACCTCACCGACGCCAGCGGCAACGGCACGCGCATCGACGACTTCCTCCTGGCGCGCCTCATCGCCGAAGAGGCGCATCTGCCGTTCTTCAAGATCGACACCCTCAAGCTCGACGTGGAGATGGTGCAGTCGAAGATCTCCCGTCCCTTCGCGCGCAAGTACCGCATCGTGCCCGTGGCGGTCCGCGACGGCAAGTTGGTCGTGGCGATGGTGAATCCGTTCGACACGACCGCCATCGATTCCTATCGCCCGATGGCGAAGCAGGAGCTCGACCTCGTCGTCTCCGCCGAGTCGGACGTGATGGGCGTGATCAACGAGCAGTACGGTTTCCGCGCCTCGGTCACGAAAGCGCAGCGCGACCTGAGCAAGGGCGCGATCGACCTCGGCAACCTCGAGCAGTACATCAAGCTGAAGTCGGGCTCGGAGATCGAGACCAGTGACGCGCACATCGTCAACGCCGTCGACTTCCTCCTGCAGCACGCGTACGACTCGCGCGCCTCCGACATTCACATCGAGCCGAAGCGCGAGCACGCGAACATCCGCTTCCGCATCGACGGCGTGCTGCACGAGATCCAGCGCGTGCCGAAGCTCGTCAACCTCGCCATCACCTCGCGCCTGAAGACGATGTGCCGCATGGACATCGCCGAGAAGCGACGCCCGCAGGACGGCCGCATCAAGACCGAGCGCGAAGGGAAGGAGATCGAGCTGCGCGTCTCCACGCTCCCGACCGCGTTCGGCGAGAAGATGGTCATGCGCATCTTCGACCCCGAAGTGATGATCAAGGAGCTGGGCGGCCTCGGGTTTTACGAAGACGAGATGAAGACCTTCGCGGACTGGATCACGCGTCCGCACGGCATCATCCTGGTCACCGGTCCGACCGGCTCCGGCAAGACCGTCACGCTCTACTCCGCGCTGAAGAACGTCGCCTCGCCGGAGATCAACATCACCACGATCGAGGACCCGATCGAGATGGTGTGGGACGACTTCAATCAGACCTCGGTGCAGCCGAAGGTCGGGATCACGTTCGCGTCGGCATTGCGGACGATCCTCCGCCAGGACCCCGACATCATCATGGTCGGCGAGATTCGCGATCAGGAGACGGCGCAGAACGCGGTGCAGGCCGCGCTCACCGGACATCTCGTGTTCTCGTCGCTGCACACCAACGACTCTGCGTCGTCGATCACGCGCCTGGTCGATCTCGACATTCAGCCGTTCCTGATCTCGTCGACGCTGATCGGCGCGATGGCGCAGCGGCTGGTGCGCAAGATCTGCGAGGACTGCAAGCGCAATCGCCCGCTGACGATGGAGGAGGCGGGCATGCTGAATCTGCAGGCCCCCGCGGGGAAGCGGATCATCGTGAAGGAAGGCGCGGGCTGCATCCGCTGCCGCAACACCGGCTACTTCGGCCGCACGGGAATCTTCGAGATTCTGCCGATCGACAACGCCATCCGCGACCTCATCGACCGCGGCGAAGACTTCCTCAAGATCAAAGAGATGGCCGTCAAGCGCGGGATGCGGACATTGCGTCAGAGCGCGCTGCGCAAGCTCGCCGAGGGGATCACGAGCTTCGAGGAAGTGGTGCGGGTCACGGGGATTTGAAACGTAGGGCCGCGCCCTACGTCAGTTCAGTATTTGAAGCGCCTTTTCCAGCACCTCGTCGCGCCCTTCCGCGAGGCCGCGAATCGTGCGCTCCACGCGGTAATGCGGCTGCACGCCCACGCGCTGCAACTGGCGGCCGTCGGCGAAGCGGACGTCCATGCCGGTGAAGCGCACGAGGATGTTTCCCGGCACGACGAACGACGTCACGTTTCCGATTGCGCCGCCGGTGGGGCTGCCGACGAATTCGGCGTCGGCGAGCGCGTCGAACGCCAACGCGGTTTGTTCGCCGTCACTTTGCGTGCGCTCGTCGATCAGCGCGATCGCGCGGCCGGGATACGGCGGGAAGGGCCGCGTGCCGATGTGCATGCGCTCGTCGGAGTCGAACGCGCCGCCGATCAGCTCAGGTATGCGAATCATCGCCATACCCATGTCGGCGAACGCGTTGCGCGGATCGTTGCGGATGTCGACGATCATCGCGCGCGTGTTTGCGATTTCCGCGAACAGCGCTGGTACTTCCTCGACGTCGAGGTAGCGCAGATCGACGTACGCGATGTTGCCGTCGAGGATCCGCCACGCCTTCGGATCGGGGATCGACTGCGTCCCACGCGTCAGCGTGACGTCGTACTGCGTGCCGTCCGGTCTGCGGAACGTGAACACCGACTGCGAATCCATCGCGCCGTTTGGGAGATCGCGTGCCACGTAGTACTTCTTCGTCAGCTCCGTTGACGCGGACGTGTAGCGCGCGAGCTCCGCCATCCGTTCCACGACATCGCGGCCGTCGATGCGCAGCAACTCGTCGCCCGTTTTCACCGTCGCCGTGCCGGGGAACACTTCGACGACCACCGGCTTGTCTTCGACCGGCATCAGTCGGAACGGAGGCGACGCGGCTCCGCGCAGCGCGAGGAACGCCTTGGAGGAGACGAGCGTGTGGCCGTCGGGCACGAGGGTCATGATCTCCGCGAGCGCGAGCTCGTACGCTTGCCGGGTCGTCGCGTGATCGAGCGTCACGATGAATTCTCCGAGCTGCATGTGCCAGTCGCCGATGAGCTCCGGGTAGCCATAGAAGAAGTGAATGACGTTCCAGATGCGGTACGCCGCGAGAATGCGATACGCGGGCGGTGGGAGGTTCATCTCCGCGTACGTCGCGTCGGCGCGCCACCGGTAATCGGGAAGGCGTTGCGCGCTCGGTCCGGACGCGCGCCGGCGCGCGGAGCGCGGCTTCGCAATCTGCAGCGCTGCCGCGAGGACTTCACTTTCCGATGCCGTCGCGTCGAGCGTGATCATCGCCGACGGCTCCGCGATGTAACCGTCATCGTCCACGAGCTCGCTCGTGCGCAGCGTCACGAGCATTCCATCGGGCAGGCCCATCTCGCAGTGATCGAGCGCGCTCGCGAGTGGAAACTTTCCTGCGGTCACGAACGTCGCCGTCTCCGCTGCCGCGAGCGCGGTCGCGAACGTCGGGATGACGCTGCGCTCATTGACGATGAACACGACCTTCGCCACTTGCGTATCGTTGGCGCCAATTTCGAAACCGGTGGCGATCGTGACGAAGCTCGATTGATACTGCTCGTACGTGTTCGCGGGATCCTGCGAGCGATAGCCGTGGTGCTTGACCTTGCGCAAACGCGCGCGCGCAACGTTGCCTCGTACGAGGAGCGGAACGAGATCGGCCGAGAGCGATGGCGCCGCGCAGCGTCCCGGCTGCGGACGGAGGTCGACGATGGCCGTGCGCGCACTGCGAAGCATCGCGATGGTGTTCGTGTCGACAGGAGTCGTCGCCGCAACGTAGACGATCCCGTTTGCGAGGATTCGATTGGAGCGATCGACGACTTGCACAGCGGATTCGACGCACGGATGTCGGACGAATGACGCGTCATCGCCGAGGGTCGCGAGCATTTCCGTCAGGGCGCCGGTGAGGTCGTTCGGAGAGGCGCGCACGTGATCGATCGCGCGCACGGCCGCGGCGTCCCAGTCGACGTCGCGGTAGCCGAGCCACGGATGCGCGTACTCGACGATGCCCCAGATCCTGCCGAGCGCCGCGAGATTGCCCGAGGGGAGGTCGTGGGCGTCGACCCTGACGGCGACAGCACCGGCGAAGAAAAGGATTCCGGCGAAGTACAGCAGCGAGCGCGGGCGTCGCATGCGACGTGCTTCCCTCGCACGTCGGGTGCCATCCGGGGGCCGGTGCTATCCTTTTCCCCATGACGGTCCAGGCTTCGGCGTCCTCGCTCGAGCGGGAGCTCGAATTCCGCAAAAAGCTCAGCTCGATTGCGAATCAGATCAACTCCGCGGAGTCGATCCCGCACATCCTGATGACGCTCAAGGACAAGATCCTCGAGCTCCTCGATGCCGAGCGGCTGACGATCTACGCCATCGACACCAAGAATCAGGAGCTGTATTCGCTGCACAAGGTCGGAGACGTGCCGAAGGAGATCCGCGTCCCGAAGTCGTTCGCGTCCATCGCCGGCTTCACCGCATTGGCGCGCAAGACCATCAACATCAAGGACGCATACGACGCGGCCGAGCTGCAGAAGTTTCACCAGAACCTTCGCTTCGATCAGCGCTGGGACAAGCAGACCGGCTTCCGCACGAAGGCCGTGCTGGCCGTCCCGATCATGTTCGAGAAATATCTGATGGGCGTGATCCAGCTCATCAACAAGCGCCACGGCACGGCCTTCACGTCGCAGGACGAGGACGGCGCCGAGGAGATCGGACGCATCCTCGGCATCGCGTTCTACAACCAGCACAAGGTGCAGCGGCAAGGAAAGCCGTCGCGCTTCGGCGGACTCGTCGACAAGGGTCTCATCTCGGAGAAGGACCTCGATCAGGCGGCCGGCAATGCGCGCGTGAACAACTGGAACGTCGAGCGGGTGCTGATCGAGGACTTCGGCGTCCCGAAGGAAGAGATCGGACGCTCGCTCAACGCCTACTACTCCGCGCCGTTCTTCAGCTGGGACGGCGAGCGAACGATGCCTCCGGAGCTGAAGGAGCGGGTGGCGTCGGAGATCTGGAAGAAGCACGTCGCCGCCCCGGTGGAGCGGCGTGCGGGCGTGCTGGTCATCGCCGTCGATGATCCTCAGGACCTCACGCGACTGGACGGCATTCGCGCGATGCAGCTCGCGCCGCGCTACGAGTTCTGGGTGGGGATGAAGCACGAGATCCTCGCGTTCATCGCGAAGTCGTACGGCGAGCGCATGGAGGCGGACGGCTCCACGGGCGAGTCCGCCGACTGGGCGAAGATTCTCGACTCCCTTGGCGAAGGGGAGAAGGTCGAGCTGGAAGACAGTCCGAAAGACGAGCCGGAGATCGACGAGACCGATTCGGGCATCGTGAAGCTCGCCAATCAGCTCATCATCGAGGCCTTCGCGCGCGGTGCGTCAGACATCCACGTCGAGCCGGACGGTCCGCGCAATCCCTGCATCATCCGCCTGCGCATCGACGGCGACTGCGCGAAGTTCATGGAGATTCCCGGCGCGCACCGCAACGCGCTCGTGCAACGCCTGAAGATCATGGCCAAGCTCGACATCTCCGAGAAGCGCAAGCCGCAGGACGGAAAGATCCGCTTCAAGTATTCGAAGGGAACGATCGAGCTGCGCGTCGCGACGATCCCGACGGCGAACCAGAACGAAGACGTGGTGATGCGCATCCTCGCGGCGTCGAAGCCGCTGCCGCTCGACAAGATGGGATTCAGCGAGAACAACCTCCGCCGGTTCAAGGAGCTGCTCTCGAAGCCGTACGGAATCGCGCTCGTGGTCGGTCCCACCGGCTCCGGCAAAACGACCACGCTCCACTCCGCCCTCGGGTTCATCAACACCGTGGACATGAAGATCTGGACCGCGGAGGACCCGGTCGAGATCACGCAGAAGGGACTGCGCCAGGTGCAGGTGCAGCCGAAGATCGACTTCACGTTCGCCGCCGCGATGCGCTCGTTCCTGCGCGCCGATCCGGACGTGATCATGGTCGGTGAAATGCGCGATCACGAGACCGCGGCGATCGGCGTCGAGGCGTCGCTCACGGGTCACCTCGTGTTCTCGACGCTGCATACGAACTCCGCGCCGGAGACGATCACGCGTCTGCTCGACATGAACATCGATCCATTCAACTTCGCCGACGCGCTCCTCGGCATCATGGCCCAGCGCCTGATCCGCGTGCTCTGCGCGAAGTGCAAAGAGAGCTATCACCCGACGCCCGAGGAGTTCGAGGAGATCATCGAAGCCTACGGATACGACTACTGGCAGGGCACGGGCATCACCTACTCGGACGACTTGCTGCTCTACACGCCGAAAGGCTGCTCACAATGCAACGGCAGCGGCTACAAAGGCCGCATGGGTGTGCACGAACTGCTGGTCGGCACGAACGAGCTGAAGAAAGCGATCCAGCACAAAGCAACGATCGACGAGCTCCGCCGCCTGGCCATGGAGCAAGGCATGCGCACGCTGATGCAGGACGCGATCGAGAAGGCGTTCAAAGGGTTCACGGACGTGAAGCAGGCGAGAGCGATTGCGGTGAAGTGAAGCGCGCTGCAGCGCGCTTCACTTCACCCCGAACGCCGCACAGACGGCGGAGGGGTCTGGGCGGGTGGCTCTTCAGGCGGCTCCTCCACTCCCGGTAGCAAAACGTCGAAGCGCCAACATGCCGAGGTACCCTCGGTTTCATGGCTTACGTTTACATCCTCGCGAGTATCAATCGCGTTCTCTATGTAGGCTCTACCGACAACGTCCACCAGCGCGTCATCGACCATCGCGCGGGTCGCGGCGCGACGTTCACGAAGAAATACCGCGTGAACCGGCTCGTGTACTTCGAGGAAGCAGAATCCCGTGGTGCAGCGATGCGACGTGAACTGGAGATCAAAGCGTGGAGGCGTGAGAAGAAGATTGCGTTGATTGAATCATTGAATCCGGAATGGAAGGATCTGGCGCCGCCCACCCGCCAGATCCCTCGCTACGCTTCGGGACTGCCTCCGTCGGCCCGTTGAGCGTCCCTAAGGGACGCTCAATGGGGCCTCCTCCGGCAGCAGCACCACATTCTTCGCGCGCACTTCCTCCCGATACTTCGCCACCTCCTCCGCGAACAACTTGTTGAAATCCGCGAGCACGACACGAAGCTGCGCCTCCGCGCGTTCGAGGTACGCGAGTTGCGCGGGCGTTGGTGCGTCCCAGGAGGACTGCAGGGACTGCATTGGATACTGGATCTTCGACAGCACGTCCGTGTCGGCGACGATGCCTTTTGTTTTCGGCGGGAGCCAGAGGCGCTTCTCCATTGCGTCGAGGAGCTTCTTCAGCTCACCGCCGGATTTCACCAGCGGGTCGGGGGTCTTGTCCGCGGCGTCTTCGTCCTTCTTCAGTTTCGACGACACCGACTCGATGTCCGCGCGCGTCTTCTGAATGCGCTCGATCGCCGAGGTGATGGTCTCGGTGAGCTTGCCCGCGCGCATCACGGCGTCGAACTTCGCCTGGCGCTGGTCGGGGGTGAGGTTGCTGCGCGGATCGGCGATCACGTTCACCGTCTGCTTCGCTTCGTTATCGCGGAACTTGATCGTCACGGTGTACGTGCCGGGGAGAATCTCCGGTCCCGTGCGCGTGCGGAATTCGCTCGGCTCTTCGCCGGGCGTCGGCGGGCGTTTGAACGCGTCGCGATGGAGGTCCCACGAAGTGCGATTCACGCCGAGCTTCGCCGGGCCTTTGAACTTGCGAATCACCGTGCCCGAGGAATCAGCGACTTCGATGTCGACCTCGGGTGCCTTGTCGGGATCGCCCGCGCGAACTTCGGATGGTTTCTCGACATCCTTCGGCACGTCGACGATCGGCTCGCCGCTCTCGGTCACGAGCGATTTCTGTTTAGCGTCGCGCTCCTTCTGCTTCCGCTCGCGTTCCTTCTCGTCCATGGGATGCGGAATGCCGGGAACGTTGAGCGAGTAGGTGAGGAGCGCGCCGTACGGTTCGTTCTCTCCGCGGAACTCGCCGTCGCCGACGAAGCGGCTCCCTTCCTTCTGCCGCGTCGAGTACGCCTGTGCGTCCGGCACTTCGAACAGATGCAGCGGCTTGCCGAGAATGTCCTTCGACACGCTGCGCAGCGGCCGGATGTCGTCGATCACGTACCCAGCGCGGCCGTGCGTGCCGATGACGAGATCGTGATCGCGCGGATGAATGGCCAGCCCCATCACCGAGACCGTCGGAAATCCGTGCGTCCACTTCATCCACGACTTGCCTCCGTCGAGACTCGTCCACAGACCGAATTCCGTTCCAAGGAAAAGTAGATTCGGATCGATCGGGTCCTGCTCGATCGCGTGGGCGTAACCCTGAACGTCCTTCGTCACGAGCGACGTCCACGTTCGGCCGTAGTCGGTCGTGCGGTAAACGTACGGAGTCCAGTTCGAGCGGCGATGATCGTCGAGGACGATGAATGCCGTCATCGCGCTGTGCCGCGACGCCTTGATCTCGGGCACCCAGGTATTCGTGGGAACGCCTTTGATGTTGCCCTCGACGCTCGTCCAGTTCGTGCCGCCGTCGCGCGTGACGTGCACGCGTCCGTCGTCGGTGCCGGCCCAGATCACGTTGCGGTCGACGGGGCTCGGCGCGATGGTGATGACCGTCGTGAAGTTCTCGGCGGACGTGACGTCGGGAGTGATGCCTCCGGTCTTGTCCTGGTTCTGCCACTCCTTGCGATTGGTGGTGAGGTCGGGACTGATGTTCGTCCACGACTCGCCGCGGTTCGTCGATTTGTGCACGTACTGGCTGCCGAAATAGACGCCGTTCGGATCGAATGGGTCGACGGCGATCGCCGCGTTCCAGTTGAAGCGCAGGTCCTTCGCATCCGCGACCGACGGCGAGGGACGAATGTCCTTCCGCTCGCCTGTGCGCAGGTTCCAGCGAATGATGTAGCCCTCCTGGCTCATCGCATAGCCGACCATCGGATCGGTGATGACGGGAACGGTCCCGAAGCCGTCGCCGAATCCGACTTCCTGCCAGTCCCAGTTGCGAATGCCAGCGGTCTCCCAGGTCGTGTTCGGCCCTTTCCACGAGCCGTTGTCCTGCATGCCGCCGTACACGTTGTACGGAACCT
>Ga0209382_10000513_pt1 | contig 64059 bp, 68 predicted proteins | sample SoiMetdeltSBSDD5_FD_187599 | JGI IMG/M metagenome (GOLD analysis project Ga0209382, IMG submission 187599) | Bulk soil microbial communities from a Populus tree surrounding site in Tennessee, USA - Soil MetaG P. deltoides SBSDD5 (SPAdes) (version 2) | ecosystem: Environmental > Terrestrial >...
GCGTGCCATTGGGCGGCAGCTCACCGTCCAGTGACGATCGCAGCAATTTCAAGCGCCGTTCGGCCAGCGGGTCAGCCGCGTCCACCTCGACGGCAAGGACGGCTGGTTCTATTACTCGCGCACGATCGAAGGGAAGCAGTACCCGATCTACGCGCGCCGAAAGGGAAGTCTCGACGCCGACGAGGAGATCCTGCTCGACCTCAATGAGCTGGCCGAGGGGAAGGAGTTCCTGTCCGTCGGTGAGGCGCAGATCTCGGACGACGCGAACCTCCTCGCGTACACCACCGACGACACCGGCTATCGCGTGTTCAAGTTGCACGTGAAAGACCTCCGCACGGGCACGACGACGGTCTCGCTCGCCGAGGGTGTCGGCAGCGTGGAGTGGGCGCAGGACAACCGGACGATCTTTTACAGCGTCGAGAACGACGCCAAACGCGAGTCCCGCGTCTACCGCCACCACCTCGGCACACTCGAGCACACCCTGGTCTTCGAAGAAGACAACGAGCTGTACGACGTTTCCGTCGATCGGTCGCGCAGCGGCGAGTGGCTGTTCGTCGTCTCCGACAGCAAGACCACGAACGAAGTGCGTCTGATCCCCGCGGCGACTCCCGAGGTCGTGCCGGTCGTGATGGTCCCGCGCAGGAACGATCACAAGTACTACCCCGATCATCGCGGCGATCGCTTCTACGTCATGACCAACGACGCCGGCATCAACTATCGCGTCGTCACTGCGCCGGTGTCCGATCCGGCCGAGAAGAATTGGACGGAGATCGTGCCGTACCGCACGCCGGTGCGCATCGAGTCGATCGATCTGTTTCGCGATCACATGGTCGTGCGTTTGCGCGAAGGCGGTTTGTCGCAGCTCGAGATCTACGACCTTCGTGCAAACGCAACGTCGCATCGCGTGAGCTTCCCCGAGGCTGCTTATGCGATCTCGCCGAACTCGAACGCGGAGTTCGACGTGAGCGTCTATCGCTACACGTACCAGTCGTTCATCACGCCGCCGTCCGTGTACGACTACGACCTCGACACGCGGGAGCAGACGCTGCTCAAGCGCACCGAGGTATTGGGCGGCTTCGATCCGGCGAACTACGCCGTCGAGCGTTTCTTCGTCACCGCGGCGGACGGCGCGCAAGTGCCAGTCGCGCTCGTGCACCGCAGAGACGTCGATCCGAGGGCGAACAATCCGTTGCTGCTGTACGGGTATGGCTCGTATGGCGCGTCGATGTCGCCGACTTTCAGCTACGGCCGTTTCTCACTCATCGATCGCGGCGTCGTGTATGCGCTCGCGAACGTGCGCGGCGGCGGCGAGATGGGGAAGGAGTGGCACGAGCAGGGGCGGATGATGGAGAAGAAGAACACCTTCACCGATTTCATCGCCGTGGCCGAGCACCTCATCGACGCGGGCTACACCTCGCGGGAAAAACTCGCGATCCAGGGCGGCAGCGCGGGCGGATTGCTCGTCGGCGCGGTCGTGAACATGCGTCCCGAGTTGTTCAAGGCCGTGATGGCCTACGTGCCGTTCGTCGACGTGATGAACACGATGCTCGATGCGACGCTCCCGCTCACCACGCAGGAGTACATCGAGTGGGGCAATCCGAACGAGCGCGACGCGTACTTCTACATGAAGAGCTACGACCCCTACTCGAACGTCGAGCGGAAGCCGTATCCGGCGATGCTCGTGCGCACGTCGCTCAACGACAGCCAGGTCGGATACTGGGAAGCCGCGAAGTGGGTCGCGAGGCTGCGCACGCACAAGACCGACGAGAACGTGCTGTTGCTGCGCGTGAACATGGGCGCGGGTCACGGCGGCGCGTCGGGACGCTACGACAAGCTGCGCGAGGACGCGCACGATTACGCGTGGCTGCTGGTTCAGTTCGGGGTTGCGGGTTGCGGGTTGCGAGAGCGGTAGCTCGCGCGGCACGCGTGGTGCGCGACTCCGGCAAATGTCCGATCCCCTGTCGATCCGCATGGCGGCCGGGCCGATGCCGGTCGACGAGGTGGTGCGCATCGGTCACCAGCTTGCGCGCGCGCTGACCGAAGTTCACGGCGAGTTGTGGCCGTCGGCGATCGCGGTCAGTGACGATGCCGTGGGAGTTCTTCCGCCGGGAGGCGCGGACCGCATGCGTTACGGACAGTACGCCGCCCCGGAGCGCATCCTCGGTAAGCCCGCGACGCCGGCGTCGGACGTCTTCTCGATCGCCGCGATTCTCTTCCACGCGCTCGCAGGGTATCCGCCGTTCCGAGGAGCTTCGCCCGCGGCGGTGATGCTTGCGGCATGCAGCGAACTTCCGCAGGAGCTGCCTGCGAAGATCCCGAAGCGCTCGAGAAGATTCTGATGCGCGCGTTGTCGAAAGACCCGGCGCTGCGGTACGCGACGCCGGCTTCGTTCGAACGTGTTGAGCGCCTACTCGAGCCACGTCGTGTGGGACCGACCGACGAAAAAAACCGAAAAAGCAGAGCGCGGAGGAGCGGCAGCTCGCGGAACAGCGGGCTGCCGCCGAAGCTCTGCAAGCGCAGATCGATGAGCTGGTGAGCGGAAAGGCCCCCCGTCAGAAGCCGAAGAGCCTCCGCGATTTCATCGATCAGAAGATGGCGGACGACGCGCGCAAGAAATGACGCCGCTCGTAGCGCGGGAGCGATCTATCGCTCCCAGATGCTCAACTTTCTGCGTCCGGAGTTTCGGGCGAAGTGAGCGGGTGCGGTGGTTACCAGTACGCGGCAACGCCGAGGTCTTTCGAACGCTTCGAGAGCTTCTGGTCGAAGGTGGCGATGGCGTCGTATCGCTTGCTCGCGGCGACAGCCACGATCGCCGCATCTGCGAGGGATGGGAGCGGTGCCGGCCAATACTCCAGCACGCGTTTCCACGGGCATTCGTCGATCACGAGCACGCCGGGTAGCGCGATGAGATCGCGGAGCATCGGGGCGAGTTCGGAACCGGGAATGCGGTACGTGCTCTGGAGCACGTAGACGATTTCGAAAAGGACGAACTGCGGGAGGATGACCTCCAACTCGCCATCTTCGGCTTTCAGCAGGAGCGCCTTCGAAGCTTCGCGTTGCTCGTCGTTGCGGCGGACGAGCATGGAGAGGAAGACATTCGCATCGACGACGACGCGCTGCACGTCAGATACGCCCTCTCCGCTTCCGCGCTTCGTGGACGGCTTTCACCACGTCGGTCGGGCCGTGCTTGATGAAACCTTCCCAGCGCCAGAAGGCCGGGCGATCCGTGGTGACGGAGACGCGGCCGCCGTTTACCTCCCACGTGATCTTGTCACCGGGGCCGATGTCGAGCGCGTCCCGTACTTCCTTCGGTACGGTCGTTTGTCCCTTGCTCGTGATGGTGGAGGTCGGCATCGGTGTCTCCTTACCTGATGTTACCACTAGTAAGGCCCGACGTGCGCCACGCGCTTTACCGCCCCACTTGCCGGCGATCCTACGCCACACCGGCCTACTCTTGACGAATGTATACGGCAGACGTATACATTCCTTGTGGTGAGCTTCGACCCTCTTGCCGATTGCGAGGGTTTCGACTGGGACGACGGCAACATCGGCAAGAACTGGCCGAAGCATCGCGTTGCCGATGGCGAGTGCGAGGAGATCTTTTTCAATCAGCCGCTGGTCGTTGGTTCCGACATAGCCCACTCGCAGCAGGAAACGCGATATTTCGCGTTGGGGCAAACAAATCGAGGTCGTTTCTTGTTTGTTGGGTTCACGGTCCGCAACCGATTGATTCGACCGATCACGGCTCGCGACATGAACGGGCGCGAGCGAAGACTTTATGAAAACGAGAAAGAAGATTCCGAAGTTCAAGGATGAGGACGCGGAGCGCGCGTTCTGGTCGAAGGCCGACTCCACCGAATACATCGACTGGTCGAAGGCGAAGCGCGTCACGCTGCCGAACCTGCGGCCGACACTCCGCACGATTTCTCTCCGGCTGCCGGAATCGATGATCGCCGAGCTCAAGGTGCTCGCGAATCAACGCGACGTTCCCTATCAATCGCTGTTGAAGATGTTCCTCGCAGATCGGATCCGCGAGGAGATCTCGATCGACACCAAGCGCACGCGTTGACGCGCGCTCTACCGCCCCACGTGGGGGTGCCACGTGATGCCCCACTTCCGCTCGTAGTGCTGCTGGTTTCGGCGCCAGATCGCGTCGTACTCCTCCTTCGGCAGCTTCCCGAATGACGCCTGGCCGAAGTGGTGGACGAACACGTCCTCCGCGCACACGACGCGCAGGCCGGCGAGGCGCGTGCGATGCGAGTAGTCGTCGTCCTCGAACATGCCCACCGTGAATTCTTCATCGAGCGGCCCGACGACTTCGTACGCGTTGCGGCGGAGGCCGACGCAGTACATCGCGGCGACGTGGATGTCGAACACCTTCCCCGCGTTCGCGCGCACGTACTCCTCCGCGAATGCCGGCATGCCGTCGAGGGACGTGTAGGGCACGGCGATGCGCGACTCGTTGCCGGAGAAGTTCGTCACCGCGACGACCAGGCCGATCTTCGGATCCTCGAGATGCCGCAGCATGCGCATCAGCCAGCCGCGCGCGGGAACGGTGTCGTTGTTGAGCAGCACGAGCACGTCGCCCGTGGCGGCGCGAATGCCCTGGTTGTTCGCTGCGGCGAAGCCGAGGTTCGTGCGGCTGAGGATCACGCGCACGCGATCGTTCTGCCGCGCGATCTCCTCCAGCATCTCCGGCGTGCCGTCCGTCGACGCGTTGTCGACGACGATCACCTCGAAATTCGCGTAGAGCGTCGTGCGGAACACAGCGTCGAGACAGAGACGCGTCAGCTCGCGGTTGCCGTACGTCACGACGATGATGCTGACCTTCGCGTGCGCCTCGCGGATCGCATCGCTCAGCGTCGCCACGCGTGCAGTCCAGGTGTTCTCCCGCGCGAGCGCCACGCGTCGCGCGACTAGCCCGGGATCGTTCTCGTTCAACGCGGCGTCGAGCTGCGTCGCGAATTCCGCGGGCGTCGACGCGAAGTACAGGAGCTCGCGATATGGCTCGAGCTCCGGCATCGGGGTCGCGACGACCGGCTTGCCGAGACTCACGTATTCGTAGAACTTCACCGGATCGGTCGCCGCCGTGACCTCGTCGACGACGAACGGGATCATGCACGCGTCGAACGACGCCAGATACGACGGCATGCGCGCGTATGGCTGTTGTCCGAGGAAGCGCACGTTCGGCAGTTCTTCCAGCCCCGCGATGTCGACGTTGAACACGCCGCCGATGAGGACGAGCGTGTAGTGCGGCCTCTCGAGTGCGACGCGGCGGACGAGCTCTGCGTCGAGCCACTGCGCAATCGCGCCGAAGTATCCGACGATGGGCCGCTGCAGATCGTCGAGGAGGTTTTCGCGCGGCGCGGAGGCGTAGAACTCGAAGTCCGCGGCGTTGCGGACGAGGACCACGTGACGGCCAGGATGCTGCCACTTCTCCAGCAGCCGTGTTGCCGACACCACGACGACATTCGCCTGCTCGACCAGCCGTTCTTCCTCGTGCGTCACCGCGGCCTGCATGCCGGGGAAGTTCTTCCACTCGTCCATGCAGTCGTACACGACCTTCCACCCGAATCGCGCGCGCACGGCCTCGGCCACGCGCGTCCACGTCGCGATCTGGACGATCGACACCGCCGCGACGATCCCGAATTCGCGCCGCAACTCGTCGAGCATGTGCGGGAACCACTCCGCCGTTTGCGGCGGAATTGCACCGTTGTACACGTCGAACGGCACCGGCGGCGCGAGCCGGATTTCCCAGACGTTGGGACGCAGCGCGATCGCCTCGAACATGCGCGCGCCGGGCTGGAGAAACGAGTCGACTTTGAGGAAGAAGACGCGATGTCCCGCGTCCGCGAGCTTCGACATGAGCTGCTGCGGACGCTGCCATCGAAACGACCAGCCGATGATCGAGAAGCAGACGACGTCGTACGTCGTCGACTCGTGCGGATCGAGCATCGGCGCGGCGGCCGGGATGTCGACGATGTTCAGCCGCGTCGGCCACGGATTCCACGCCTTCTTGATGAGGTTCTTCAGCGGTTGCGGCAGCCGGCGCCCGACACCGATGACGATGCGCGAGTACATCCGCACATACGCGGGACGCACTCTGAAGCGCAGCGACTTCACCGCGTCGCGGATGCGTTCGCGTAATGTCTTTCGCCGCGACGCGCGCGCCTCCGCGAGCTCGGCGCGCAACCACGCGATCCCCTCGGCCTGCTGCGCGCAATGGGCGCGCAGGTATTTGACCTCGCGCTCGAGATCGTCGTAGTCGTCACCCTTCACGGCCGCGCAGCCTAGCATGCGGTAGAGTGCGGGACCGATGGCGAGCGACTACGAAAGCCGTCTCGCGGCGGAGAGCCGCAAGTGGGGCGATCACCTTCGCGTCGAGGCGTCGGGCGAGTGGCACGCGTGGCTCGACCATCCGCTCATCGGAGCGCACTACCGCGAGCGCGCGTTGATCGACGGTTTGCCGTGGGAGTCGTGGGTGCCGAAGCGACTCGGACGACCCGCGCGACGCAGCCTCGACCTCGGATGCGGCGCGGGAATGCGCAGCGTCAGCGTGTTCAACGCCGGCGCGACGCTGGAGGCGAACGGCATCGACGTCAGCGACGAGCGCGTCGCCGAGGGAGAACGAGCGCGCGCGGGGTTGCGGATGCCGGGAAAATTCGAAGTCGCGGACGTCAACGCGTGCAGCCTCGAGCCGCGCGCGTACGACCTGATCTTCTCCGCGCACAGCTTCCATCACTTCGAAGCACTCGAGCACGTGATGGACGAGGTGCACGAGGCGCTCACGGACGACGGCCTGTTCATCCTCGAAGAGTTCGTCGGGCCGACGCAGTTCCAGTGGACGGACCTGCAGATCGAGCTGGTGAAATCGTTGACGACGCTGCTACCCGAGGAGCTGCGGATGCTGCGCTGGAACGCGGTGAAGCCGTATGAAGGACGGCCGACGGTCGCGGACGTCGTGGCGGCATCGCCGTTCGAATCGATTCGCTCCGCCGAGATCGAGCCGCTGTTCCGGCAGCGCTTCGAGATGGTGGAAGTGCGCCTCCTCGGCGGCACGCTGCAACATCTCCTCTACAACGGCATCGTGCACAACTTCACGTCGCCGCGCGCGGCGGAGTACGTGCGCGCGATTTACGACGCGGAGGATGCGCTGATCGACCGCGGGCCGCTGCCAAGCGACTTCATGTTGCTCGTCGGCAAGCGCGCGAAGTGAATTGAAAATTGAAAATTGAAAATTGAAAAAGCAGAGCGGGGGGTGGCTCGCTGGCATTTTCAATTTTCAATTTCTTCATTTTCAATTTAAGATTCTCCCAGTCCCGCCACAACGCGAACGGCTCGGGAGGGTGCGATGGGGGAGATCAGGCTGTTCCAGATTTGCTACGAGGGTGACCTCACCGTAGAGGTCTCGCACGTGCTGCGGCGCCTCGGCGCGGAACCAAACTTCGATCAGAGCTGGCAGGTGTTTCTGCCCGAGGGGCGGCATGCGGCGCCGTTGGTTCGGTATCTGCGCGCGCAACTCGGCGCGGACGCGCGTCTGCTCGTCGCGTGCTCGCAGTTCACGACCATGCGCGACTTCCTTCTCGTGCGGCACAGCCTCACACCAGGCGCGGACTACTCGGAGCTGCACGACGCGCTGCAACGTCTGGGAACGGTCGTCGCGTTGCCGTTCGAGTCGACGTTCGTCATCCAGTCGCTCTACGCGAACGAGATTCGGACCGACGTCCACACGCTGGGGCTCGCCCTCGGAGAGCTCTGCCCGGATGAATCACTGATGGTCACAGGGATCAGCCACGACTGGGCCTACAGCGACTCCGGCGTCTCGCGCATGTTCATCGGCGACGCCTACGAAGAAGCGCAGTTCAAGTCGTTTTGACAAAGCGAAGCGACGTCAAAACGACTTGAATCCCGAAGCGAAGCGGAGGGATCTGGGTGGCGGGAACACGAGCCACCACCCAGATCCCTCGCTTCGCTTCGGGATGAAGTGCGTCGCTTCGCGACTCACTTCACGCCGCGCATCATCTTCTTGATCGGCACGATCAGGATCGCGAGGATCGCCGTGGCCACGATGAGGTTCAGGAACGCGGCCTGGAAGACGTCCGAGAACGGCCGGTTCTCCAGGAATCCCGCGACCCATCCCGCGACGTAGTTGCCCATCGCGGTCGCGAAGAACCACACGCCCATCATCAGTCCCACGAGTTTCGCGGGCGAGAGCTTGGTGACCATGCTCAGGCCGACGGGGCTGAGACAGAGCTCGCCGACCATCTGCAGGAAATAGAGACCGATGAGCCACATTGGGCTCACGCGACCGCCGGCCGACTCGAACGCTTTCGCGGCCGGAATGACCAGCGCGAACGACAGACTGAGGAAGAAGAGCCCGAGCGTGAACTTCAGAGGGCTCGACGGCTCGCGACGAGCCTTCGCCATGCGCAGCCAGATCCACGCGAACACCGGCGAAAAGAGAATGACAAACAGCGGCTCGACGGACTGGAACCAGCTCGAGGGATAGTCGAAGCCCAGGACGGTGAGCCGCGTGGCCCGATCTGCGAAGAGCGTCAGGCTCGAGCCGGCCTGCTCGAATCCGGCCCAGAACAGCAGGGCAAACAGCGTGAGGATCGCGATTGCACCGATGCGAGCCCAGTCCGTGCCGGTGAGCTTTCCGCCGGCAACCGGCGTGGCCACTACATTCACGCTTGGCGTCGGCGCTACTTCCGAAACCGGCGTCAGGTACTTGCGTCCTGCGACGTACTGAATGAGACCGAAGGTCATGCCGACACCCGCGGCGGCAAAGCCGAAATGCCAGTTCCACTTCTGTCCGAGCCATCCGCATACGAGCGGCGCGATGAAGGCGCCGAGGTTGATGCCCATGTAGAACAGCGAGAAGCCCGCGTCGCGGCGCACGTCCTCGCGCGTGTACAACGAGCCCACCATCGTGGATACGTTCGGCTTCAGCAGGCCCGTGCCGATCACGATCAACCCCAGCCCGGTGAAGAAAAAAGGCAGGCCGGGAACGGCCATGGTGAAGTGGCCCGCGGCGATGACGATCCCGCCGACGAGGACCGCGCGATAGTGACCGAGGAATCGGTCGGCGATCCAGCCGCCCGGGATTCCCGAGAGATACACACACATCGTGTACAGGCCGTAGATCTCGGTCGCGCGTTTGACGCCGAACCCGAGCCCCGGCTGCTGTGTAGAGCCGACCATGTACAGCATCAGCAGCGCGCGCATGCCGTAGTAGCTGAAGCGCTCCCACATCTCCGTGAAGAAGAGCGTGGACAATCCGCGGGGATGACCGAACCATTGCTTGCCGGCGATCGTGCTCATGCGCACACGGTAACGGATTTATCGGCCCGGTTGTCGGGGAGAACGTCACCAGTGGTTCCGATCCGGTAACGAACGGCGAAGTTGTGGCTCCGTCCGGCAGAGTTCTTGTATCGTGCGCCGCACATCGGAGGGGAAAGCATGGCCAACGCCGCGGTCGAGAAACATCCCAGGGGGCTGTACGTCCTGTTCGGAACCGAGATGTGGGAGCGCTTCAGCTTCTACACGGTCGGGGCGATGCTTTCGCTCTACCTGCGCGACACGACGGACGGCTTCGGATTCTCGAACGCCCGTTCCGCCTCCGTCGTCTCGACGTACAACATGTTCATCTACTTCACGCCGCTCCTCGGCGGCCTGATCGCGGATCGACTCACCGGCTTCCGGAAGGCGATCATGATCGGCGGCGTGTCGTTCATGATCGGCCACGCGCTGCTGGCGGTGCCGAACAATCTCTTCATCTGCTATCTCGCGCTCACCTTCCTCATCATCGGCAACGGCTTCTTCAAGCCGAACGTCTCCTCGATGGTCGGCAACCTCTATCGCGAAGGCAGCCATCTCAAAGACAAGGCCTATCTCATCTTCTACATGGGCATCAACGTCGGCGCGCTCCTCGCGCCGCTCGTGGCGAACTTCGTCCAGCCGCGATGGGGCTTCCACCCCGCGTTCTTCAACGGCGCGATCGGCATGGTGATCTCGCTGATCGTCTTCGGCGTGAATCAGAAATGGGTGCGCCACGCCGATCGGAAGCAGAGCCAGGGCGACGGCGAGCAACAAGTGGTCGCGGTGACCGAAGACCTTCCTCCGACCGCCGAGGCCACGGCGATGGCGGCGGTGCCGGAGTGGAAGCGGATCATGGCCCTGATCGTGATCTTCCTCATCGTGATCGTCTTCTGGATGGTGTTCCACCAGAACACGCTCTCGCTCACATGGTGGGCGGAAGACCACTCCCGCGCGCTCCCGGGCATTCTGTCGTTCGGCATCAATCCGCTCTTCATCATCCTGTTGTCGACGCCGCTGGCCGCATTCTGGAGCTGGCTGGACAAGCGCAACCTGGAGCCCTCGACGCCGATGAAGATGATGATCGGCATGATCCTCACCGGCGTCTCGTTCGCGATCCTCTACTTCGCCGCGAACTCGGGCGGCTTCAGTAAGCCGGTGTTCGAGGTCATGCAATCGAGCAGCACGGAGACGCTCGTCAAAATCTCTCCTGAAGCTCGTGCGCACCTCGGGATCAAGGCTGCGCCGGTGAAGCTCGCGGACGGCACCGAAGTGTGGGGCGTGGCGAACAGCGGCGGGCCAACGGCCAAGGGAGAGTTCGTCCGGTTCGAAGGAGAAGCCAATGGCCAGATCAGCACCGTGACCGCGAACCGCGTCCACGCAAACTGGCTGATCATCGCGTACCTCGTACTCTCCCTCGGGGAGTTGATGCTCAGTCCGATGGGTCTCTCGCTCGTGTCGAAGGTCGCGCCCGTGCGAATGCGCGGCCTGATGATGGGTGGCTGGTTCGCGGCGACTGCGATCGGCAACAAGCTCACCGGCGTTGCCGGCTACTGGGACCTCTGGAGTCACGCGTACTTCTTCATCCTCCTCGCGGGGATGGCGTGGACGATGGCGGTCGTGTTGCTCGTGCTGATGCGTCCTTTGAAGAAAGCCATGCCCGGAGTTTGATGCAGGTTCAGGAGAACGTTCCTCTCGCGCCGTTGACCACCATCGGCATTGGTGGTCCGGCGCGATTCTTTTTTCGCGCGACCTCCATCGATGAACTGCGCGAGGCGCTGGCGTGGGCGAGCGATCGTTTGTTGCCCGTGTTCCTCCTCGGCGGCGGCAGCAATCTGTTGATCTCCGACAAAGGCTTCGCCGGACTCGTGATCCATCTCGATCTGCGCGGGATCACCGTCGAGAGCGAGGATCGGTACGCGATGGTGAAGGTTGCGGCGGGAGAGCAGTGGGACGCATTCGTCGCGAAAGCGGTGGACAACGAATGGGCCGGCATCGAGTGCCTCTCCGGCATCCCCGGCTCGACGGGCGCGACGCCGATCCAGAACGTCGGCGCGTACGGGCAGGACGTGAGCGAGACCATCGCGCGCGTGGAGGCGCTCGATCGCGCGACCGATCGCGTGGTCTGGTTCACGAACGAGGAGTGCCGCTTCGGCTATCGCGCGAGCCGCTTCAAGAACGTCGAGCGCGAGCGGTACGTCGTGTTGTCGGTGACGTTCCGCCTCGAGCGCGGCGGCTGCGCGACGATCCGTTATCCCGAGCTGCAGAAATACGTCGACGAGCGCGGCGTGTCGGTCGCGGACTTGCGCGGTGTGCGCGACGCGGTGATTGCGATCCGCATGCGCAAGGGCATGGTCCTCGATCCGAACGATCCCGACACGCGCAGCGATGGCTCGTTCTTCATGAATCCCGTGATCGGCGCCGCGGCGTACGACGATTTCGCGAGGACCGCGCCCGACGCGCCGCACTATCCCGCGGGCGATGACGTGAAGCTCTCGGCCGCGTGGCTGATCGAGCGCGCGGGCTTCGGCAAGGGTTTCACGCACGGCAACGTCGGGCTATCGACGAAGCACACGCTGGCGATCGTGAACCGCGGCGGCGGAACGGCCGCGGAGGTGGTGGAGCTCGTGCGGATGATTCAGGATCGCGTGCGCGAGAAATTCGGGGTCGAGCTCCACCCCGAACCGAACTTCGTGGGATTCAACTAATTCGACGGTGCGGGCACGAACCGTGGTCCCGACTTCCGTCGCAGCTCGCGCTCCATCTCCCGCTGGCGTTTTCGTTCGAGCGATTCCGTGTCGCGCTCGACCACGCCCATGCGCAGCAGCGCATGGATCGCCGCCGCGTAGACGACGTCGGGAGCATCGAGTCGCACGCCGCTGCGGTAGGCGTGGCCGTCGTTCGTCTGCGAGAGGTGGCTCCAGATCACCTGCACCTGCACGGAGACCGTGACGTCGCCGTTCTGGAAGGCGAGGCGCGAGCGCGTTCCGATTCGGATCGGCTGCGCGTGCACGATCTGCGCGCCGCCCAGGCTCACGTTCATCACCGATACGTCGGCCCCGTTGAAACTGCCATGGATGGGCTCGGCCGCGTAATAGCGGTCGCCCTGCCGCGAGTCATTCACGTCGTCGTTCATCTTGTATGGAGGGAAACCCGGCGCGAAGTTTACCGCGATTCACTGTTAACCCAAACCCCCATTCCTCCGTAGTAGGTGCAGAATCGGAGGCAAATCTCATGATGGAGTTGATCCCAATCCTCGGCATCCTGTCGTCCTCGACGATGGTCGTGCTGATCGTTTACTTCGTCTCGCGCGCGAGACAGCGCAAGGCGGAGGTCCAGGCCGAGGTGCAGGCCAAGCTGATCGACCGGTTCGGCTCGGCACCGGAGCTCATCGACTTCCTGCAGTCCCCGGCCGGCCGGCAGTTCGTCAGCGGCGTGCAATCGGCGCCCGCGCAGTACGCGCGCGAGCGGATCCTGTCCGGCTTCACCCGCTCGATCGTTCTCTCGATGCTCGGCGCGGCGTTCCTCGGACTGACGTTCTTCTACGACGAAGACTTCGCGGTGCCGGCGGCGATCCTCTTCTGCCTCGGCGTCGGCTATCTGATCGCCACGTTCGTTTCGTGGCGGCTGTCTTCGCACATGCTCGGCGGCGATGTGCTCCATCCGTCCGCCAACGACTCCGTACGCTCGTGATGCATGACGACCATGTTCGCCGCAGGAATGACGTTGCCGGCGCCCCTCGCATCCGAGGGGCGCACGCGCACCGGTAGCCCTCGCCCGATGGACGAGGCGCGATTCGAGGCCTTCTATCGCCGCACGGCGGGAAGCCTCTGGTCGTACCTCTACCGTCTCTCGGGCAATGAGGCGACCGCGGACGATCTTCTTCAGAAGGCGTTCTTCCGTTTCCTGCGCGCGAACCCGACTCTGGCCAGCGAGGAGCATCAGCGGCGCTGGATCTTCCGCACGGCCACGAACCTCGCGTTCGATCATTTCCGCGAGACGAAGCGCGAGCGTGCGCGGTTCGATCTCGACGCGATGGCCGAGGCGGTGCAGTCGATGGAGCCGCGCGAGGTGCTGCGGCACGACATGATGAAGACCTTCGCGGAGCTGAAGCCGCGCGAGCGCGCGCTGTTGTGGCTCGCGCACGTGGAGGAAGAGGACCACGAGGACATCGGCGAGGCCCTCGGCGTGAAGGCGAAGAGCGTGAAGGTGCTGCTCTTCCGCGCGCGCAGGAAGCTCGGCGAACTGCTGTCGAAGAAAGGTCTGGCCCCGGAGGTGAAGCGATGAGCGAAGGCTGCGGATTCGAAGCTGCCGTGCTCCGCGCCGCGCAGGACGATCGCTGGACGGATTCGCTGCGCAACCACCTCCTGGAATGCGAGGACTGCGTCGCGACCGCTTCGGTCGCGCCGTGGATGACGCGCTTCGCGCGCATCAGCGACCGCGAGCGCAAGCTCCCCGATCCGCAGATCGTCTGGCTGAAGGCACAGTTGCTCCAGGGCTCCGCGGACGTCGCGCGCGTCTCGCGCCCGCTGAACTTCCTGCAGCTGGTGGCCTACCTCGTCGTCGCCGGCGGCTGGGCCGCGCTGCTGACGTGGAAGTGGGACATGGTGCAGGCCTGGGTGAAAGGCCTGACCCCAACCGGCATGGTGCAGAACATGGCCACGGGCCAGTCGCTGTCGATGTCGTTCCTCGCGCTGTTGATCGTGCTGGCGACGATGACGGTGAGTCTCGCGATGCACACGATCCTCGCGGAGGAGTGACACGCGGCTTTTACGGCGGACTGCTACACTCTCCTCGCGATGAAGCTCGTGACCGGAAGAGTCGAGAACGGTAGGGTAGTGCTGCCGGAAGGTGAGTTCGAGGAAGGGGCCGCCGTGGCCGTTCTCGCAGCCACCGCCGATGAGCCTGTCGGCCTGACGTCGGCCGAGGAAGAAGCGCTGATCGAATCGCTCGATGCGATTCGTTCCGGCAACTACATCAGTGGCGCGGACCTGCTCCGTCAGTTGAGGTTACGCGGTCGTTGACGCGTCAGAGCTCGAGCGCGGCTTCCTGGCCATTACTTCGTTTCCTCGGGCCGGTGAGGGCGTGGCGCATTCTCGAATTCCTGACTTGAGACGCATCCTATTGTCGGCGGTTCAGTTTCATTTGTACTACACCATCGCCGACGAAGAGGACGTTGTGGAAATTCTCGAGCTGTGGCACACGAGCCGAAAGCCACGATCTCTGCGGTAGCGCAACGGTAGGGAAACGCTCTCCCAGCGTCACTCCTATACGAACGCAAAAGAGAGAGGCGCCCCGATGGGAAATCACGAGTACGACGATTTCGAGGACAAACTGCAACGATGGGGAGCGGCGGAGCGGCTCGTCTCCGCGATCGCAACCGAGATCCGAAACGGCCGCGATCCGTGGGATGACCGCTGGACCCCAACGGATTCGCAAGTCGATGCGATGATCGACGAGTGGCTGGCGCCCGGCACGGTCGTCTGTCAGGACAGGCACTCCGGTCAGTGTCCGGGCCCCGATCGATGTGGCCGCCGTTGCACGGTGGGCTACTGGCGCGTCCACGGCGAAGACGTTGCGAACAACATGGCGGCGCTCGCACGTGATCTGGGCGAAGACGAGCGCACGTGGTTTGTCGTCGGGCGCATTCACGACATCGACTATCCCAGGTGTCCCCATCACGAGTCCGAGGTTTCTTCCGAGGACTCGCACCCCATCGCGCTTGCTAGAGAACTCCAAACGTTGGGCGCGGCGCCCGCCGTCGTTCTGGCTGTTCTCGCGCATGCTCCGCATCTCCGACTGCGGCCCTCGTCGCCTATGGCGTGGGCGCTCCTCGCGTGCGATGAGCACGCCACGATGACCGCTTACGCCAAAGCCAATCCGTCGATGGAGCCCGTGTATCCCGAGCACCTGCGGAGCATGACTTCGCTCCTCCGGCCGGCGTCCAGCACCATTCTCGGCGGCTACTCACGCAAGGACATGCAGGCCCGGGCAAATCTCGGCTTTCAGAAACTCGTCTGCTACAAGAATCGCATTCCGCGGTTCGATGAGAAGGCTTTCGGCGAGAGGATCGACTGGGACGCGGAAGTCCGGGCGGTGTCGCCATCATGAGGATGGACGACGAACAGCCGCTCTTCGACATGGTCGAGTCGGATCAATTGGTCGTGTTTACCGGCGCCGGCTTCTCTTTCGATTTTCGCGGGCGCAACCGAAAACGCCTGCCGGGATGGAAGCCGTTGCTCCAGAAGGTCCGGAAAGGATTGGCGCGCAATCACGCCACTTTCCTGACGCTGTCCGGCGAACCGGCCGATGACCTTCTCGATACGTTTTTCCAGGAAGAGTATCCGCGCGGTGAGCATCTGATCGAGGCTGCGACCATTCTTCGGCGGGCAGATCCGAAGCTCTTCAAGAGTCTCGTCGACGAACATCTGAAACCGGCCGATGTGCAGCCGCACAAGGTGATGGACGCTTATGCGCAGAAACACCGCGCATTGCTCGCACTGCAGCCTCGGGGCATCGTCACTGTCAACGTCGACCGTTTTCACGAAGACTTTCTGCGGCAGGAGGGCCTGCTCCGCGGTTGGAGCATCCACGACCCCGTCAACGAGCACGATTCCCGCGCAGCGGAAGTCGTACGAGGGATGGGCGAGAAGCAGTTTCTGATCAAGGCGCACGGCACGCTGGGGAAGAAGATCGTCTTCGACTACGACGCCTATCGCGAGCTCATCGAGAAGACTCCCAGCTACACGGCGATGTTCAGCTATCTGTTTTCGCACTACAGGATGCTGTTCATCGGCTTCGGGTTGTCCGACCTCGATTTCGATCTGCTCATCGATACGTCCGTGCGACGTTTCGGGTCGCCGCTACAGGAGCATCTGACGCTCCAGATCAAGCGCCCGAAGAAACGCAGCGAGACGGCGCGGATCGGCGACACGCTCAGCGCGGCGCGCGCGGCTCGTCTGCGGGAGCGTTTCGGCATTCGCACGCTGGAGTTCGAGCCGGACGACCTCGTGTCTCTGCTGGAGCGGGCGGCGAAGACGCCTGGCGTGCGACTGCAACAGGTCATCCAACTCTGCGCTTCGCGCGACTTCGACGAGCGGAGGCAGGCGCATCGCCGGCTGAAGGAGCTCGGCTCTGCGGGGAAGCGGGTGGCGATGCAGGTGATCCACCAGCGGATCCGGGACGCGCTCGCCGCGACTCCGGGCCGCCTTCGCCTCGATCGCTTGCACGAGGTGAGCGAGCTTACCTACAGCCTCGGCAAGATCGACCCCGCGGAGCCGGCGGACCGGCGCACGCTCGCTTCGAATCTGCTGGACATCGTCGAGTCCACGACCGAGGCGGAGATCGTTGCTCACGCGCTGTGGGCATTGACGGCGGTCGTGCAGAACACCGACCTCCGGCGCCTGCGCCGCATCCGGTCGTCCGGCCGGCTCGACCAGCTCGTGCTGCATCCGCGATTCAACGCGCCGCCATCGCGATGTCACGACTATCTGAACGCACTCATCGCGCGAGTATCCGCGGAGCGGCATGGACCGGGCGATTGATGGTGAAGCAAAGGAAGCAACGATGACACCGGCGGCGAACGAGACGCATCTCAAGGACGACACCCCGGACGAAGCCAACCGCGTCTGGGATGAATACAAGTATCGACACGAGCACTGCTGGAAGACGCTCTTTCAAACGACCAGCGCTGCGGTAATCATGGGAATCGTTCCCTATCTCGACAGCCCCCCTCGCGCGGATGACAAATTCAAGTGGGTATTGGTCGTGCCGCCTCTCATCGCCGTCGCTTTGATCGTCTCGGCGATGGTGCGCATGAAGGAAGAGCTCCTGCTTCTGGCAAGAGTGAAGGAGCGTCACAGGATCCGCCAGAAACACCACTATGGTTTCTCTGACTTGGGCCTTGGCACCTTCGATCGCCACGTTCGCCTGTACCTGTGGATCCTGCTGACCCTGGGTCTGGGAAACCTGGCCATTAGTGCATTGTGGCTCAGTGCCCGTTGAAACGACTATGACGGCCAGCCAGCCTCACCGAATTCAACTCTTGTTAGGTCGCTTGGGTGCCGGCGTCATACGCGCGTACCTTCTGGTGTTCGGGCGTGCGGTTCGAAAGGTTGATGTTCCCTGGTTAGTAGGACCGATTGGCAATGACGGCCAGATCGGCGATCGACCGTACCAGGATGTCGCCGAGCGCGAGGGGCTCACCATCGATAACGAAGCCACTGACGCTGGACTCGTGCCTGATTTCGAGGCGCTGTCCGGACAAAGCTTCGATCCTGCGAAGACCGATCCCGCGGTCCGTCACTTTTACGAACACACCGCGCGCTACGACCTCGACGTGTGGTCCGAGACTCGGTTTCCGGGTCGACTCTTCTTATGGCTGATCGTATCGACCGTCAGTCGGTACATGAATCAGCTCAACTTCCCGATATTCGGACTCGAAACCAGCCGCGGCATGACCAGCGAGGTGATCCCGCTTCGCGACAGGGATGGCCGCGCGATCCATACGGGGTGGCAGCGTCGGCTTCTTGGAAGCGGCCGAATCATCTACTCCGGCTTCTATACAACCGTGTGTCCGCCCCGATCACAGTCGTCGTGCGTCAAGGTCGTATTTCCGTTGCCGCGAGGCAATGCCACGGTACTGCTCCGACCTCAACACGATCAGCAGGGACAATTCCAGCTCTTGTCGATCGGCAAAGGTTTCGGCGACGCGGGATTCTATCGGACCATTGAGCTGGACGCAGAACGGCTCAAAGTGCGTTATCTGAAGACGTTGAGAGAGCAGTTTACGGTTTTTACGGACGCCGAAGGGGCGCTGCGATGCGATCACGACGTGCATTTTCTGGGCATATCGATGCTTCGTTTGCATTATCGAATGCGACAGCGTGACGGCGCGTAAGCCAGCAGAGCCCGCTTCTGATATCCTTCCCGGCATGAAACCGAAGACGGCCTTAGCGATCGCCGCATCAATCGTCCTGGCGTTGGTTGTTGCGGACGCATTCGTCGTCTACCAGCTCGAGGATCCGACCAAATACGTGGCGCATTCTGCGTTGCGCGCTCTTGCGCAAGGCATTGCTGCCGTCGCAGCAGGCGTAGTAGCGGCGCGATTTCGCTGGCTCACCGAGTACGTTGGACGCGCCTGGACGCTATTGTTTCTGTTTTACACGCTTCTTGCCGTCTCGTATGTGCTGAACCGTGCTGGCATCGGGTCGCCGGCGATGATGGATGTGGCGACAATCATCGCAAATGTGGCAGCCATAGGAGCGTTCTGGCTGTTTGGCAGAGCCCTTCGAGTTGCCGGACTCCAATTCTATGGACCTGCAGTTGTTAAGATCGTGGTGTTCCTTGCGGCAATCGCGGTGGCGTGTGCTCTCGTGATGCCGACTGTCGTCGACGTGTGGCTGAGCGATGCCGGCCGGCTTTCACGCACAGCTGATCTGGTATCGGCTGTGGCGGATATGTTGACCTTCATCCTGGTCGCGCCATTGCTTCTTACGCTGTGGGCCTTTCGCGGCGGACAGCTTTCGTGGGTGTACGGTTGTCTCGCACTGTCGACAATTGGTTGGATGATCAATCAAGCGGCGAATGACTTGCTTCCCGCCGTGGCGATCCGCGATGCGCAGATGACGGGTCTTTTCCTGGCGTGTCTCGCGGTCGCTGCCGCAGCATTCTCCCAGCTTGCCACGTCACGTTCGGGAGCTGCCAATGTCTGACGCAACCCCGGTTGTTGCAGTCTTTACACGGCATTTGGCTGCGTACCTCGGACAACATACGGCGGCTATGGCGATGAAAACATTTGCCAAGCAGGCACTCGGCATTGCACCCGATCAACTTCAGATACCTGACACGCCTAAACTGCTCGACGCTCTGCGCCCGATGTTGAGTACTTTGATAGGCAAGCAGCGTGCGGAAGAGATTGCGCTGCTCATCCGACGCGATCTGGGCGTGTGAGGCGAGCCGTCGCCGCACTCCTAGAACGAAGCCCACATCAACACTCGCTTGTACGTGTAGAAGTACGGCCTCGCGTCGCCGATCACGCCGCGCAGGCGCTTGCGGTATTCGGCGAGAAACTCCTCGAAGCGTTCGGGCGAGAGCAGCGACTGATAGTGCGTCAGCAGCGCGCCGCGCACCCATTCGACGACGTCGTCGCTCGACGGGAGCACGTGCCCGTACACGTGCAGGCGCACGTGCTGGCGTTTGTAGCCGAGGCTGTACAGCAGTTCCGCGTACTTCTCGACGGGCAGCACGAAATCCGCGCGCGGCTCGACGTCGAATTCCTTCGCCACCTCGGCCGCGACGCTGTGCGATGGATGGGAATCATTTGCGGGCATTTGCACCGCGATCTGGCCGTCCATCGCGAGGAAGTTCGTCAGCCGGACGAACAGCTTTTCGTGATCGGGCACCCAGTGCAGCGCGGCGTTGGAGAAGATCAGGTCGTACGGGCGCTCGGTGACGAAGGCTTCGATGTCGCCTTTCTCGAAGCGGAGCATCTCGCCGCCGAAATGGCCGGCCTTGAGGAGCATGGTCTCCGAGGAGTCGACGCCGACGGTCTCCTCGGCGGACAGCGACTCGTGCAGCTCGCGCGTCAGCTCCCCCGTGCCGCAGCCGAGGTCGACGACGCGCATGCCCGGGCGCTGCTCGACGAGCGAGAGCAGGTCGACGAAAGGCTGGCGCCGCTCGACGGCGAAGCGTTCGTATTGCTCGGGCGACCACATGCTCCGAACTATATGTCCAGTCCCGTCGCCGCGCGCACGCGGGAGCGAAACCTTCTGCTCATCGCGAGCCGCGTGCCGTCATGCAGCACCACCGTCGTGTCGTCGCGGATCTCCGCGACGCGGCGCAGATTCACGATCGTGCTGCGGTGGATGCGCACGAAGTGGCGTCGGTCGAGGCGCTGCTCCACCGCGGCGATCGCGTCGCGCACGAGGTACGACTGCTCGCCCACGTGCAGCCGCACGTACTTCCCCTCGGCCTCGATCCAGTCGACGTCGCGCACCGGCACGATGATCGTGCGGTCGCGCTTCTTCACCGGAAAGAACGACGCGCGGAGGTCGCGCGGCGCGTTCTTCTTCGCCCGCTCGATGGCGGCATCGAAGCGGCGACGGTCGAATGGCTTGAGAAGATAGTCCACAGCCGCGACCTCGAACGCGCGGATCGCGTAGTCGTCGTGCGCGGTGATGAAGACCACTGCGGGTGTGTGTCCGGCCGGAAGCGCGCGGACGACGTCGAAGCCGTCGCCGCCCGGCATCTGGATGTCGAGCAGAACCAGGTCGGGTCGCGTGTTTGCGATCAAGGCGATCGCGTCCTCGACGTTCGCCGCTTCGCCGGCGATGGCGATGTCGCTTCGCGCCTCGAGGAACGTGCGAACTTTCTGGCGCGCGAGACGCTCGTCGTCGACGATCAGCGCGCGGAGCATGGAATCGCGATCTCCACTTCGAAGCCGTTTTCTTTCGCGCCGTACTCGAGTCGGTAGAGGCCGCCGTACAGCGCCTGGAGCCGCGCGCGGGTGTTCGTGAGGCCGACGCGTTCGCGCACCGCGCCGGCGCTCCCGCCGTCGTCGCGCACGATGAGGTGCAGCCACCGCTCCTCACGCCGCGCGCGAATGACGATCGACCCTCCCTCGGTCCGATTCGCGATCCCGTGATGGATCGCATTCTCGACGAGTGGCTGGAGGATGAGCGCGGGAACGAGCACGTCTTCCGCGCTGCGCTCGACGTCGATCGTCACGCGCAATCGCTCTTCGAAGCGAATGCGCTCGATCTCGAGGTACTGCTGCACGAAGTCGATCTCCTCGCGAAGAGGGATCCTCGGCGCGATCGGACGCTCGAGCGTCAGTCGCAGGAAATCGGAGAGCCGCGTGAGCATCGTGTCTGCGGCATCGACGTCGACGTACATCAGCGACGAGACGGAGTTCAGCGTGTTGAAGAGGAAGTGCGGATTGAGCTGCATCTTCAACGCATCGAGTTGCGCGTGCGCGAGCTGCGTCTCGAGCCGCGATGCATTGCGCGCGTACGTCCAGGCGAGATAGACGGCGAGGATCAGAAAGTACGTCGGAAGGCTGCCGTGAAAGTTGGCGGAGAACGCGACCTTCAGGCTCTGGGCGAACGAGTCTCTCCGAAAGCGCACGGAGGAGAAGTTCCAGAGGAACGACTCGGCGATGAGGAGCAGGATCGCGGTGAGCACGATGCTCGCCAGCGCGTGGACGCCGAACGCGCGAACGCTGCGCAGCGGGAAACGCCGCGCGAGCCACGCCACGAGCGGCGTGACCAGGCCCCAGAGGTAGTAGTAGGTGAGGTTGACGGTCAGGACGTCGCGCCATGGCGGCCGCATGTCGAACGCGGGATTGAAATACGCCTGCGTGGCGAAGTAGAGGGCGACGAGCGTCCACGCGAGAATCACGAGCAGGACCACACGCCGGTTCACGGGAGCGATGATAAACGTAGGGCGCGGCTTCAGCCCGCCTCTCCCGTGGGCACGTGCAACCGAGGGGGCGGGCTGAAGCCGCGCCCTACGTTTACGTCTTCTTGATCCCCAACATCTCCAGCACGCGCACGATGTCCTTCTTGTTCCCGCGCATCTTCATCTTCCCGCGGGCGACCGCATCCTCCGCGACCGCGCGATCCTTCGATGCGCGCGCGAGCGTGTCGACGTCGCCGGCGAAGACGACGTCCGGCGAGTCGGCGAAGCCGTTGGCGGTCTCGATCTTCCCGTCGGCGATGCGCGCGTGGAACGCCTCGCCGTCGCTCTCGAACTGCACGACCAGCGGCGGGCCCGCAGCGCGCTCCGGACGAAACATCGTGCGCACCGGCAAGGCGAGCCAGTGGATCTGGAACGCTTCGCCTTTGCGCTTGCCGAGGAGCTCGAGGCCCCATTTTCCGAGCTCGCGCAGGACCGGCTCGAGGCGCTGCCCGACCTCGGTCAGCTCGTACACGGTCGACGCCGCGGGAGGCGGAAGCACGCGGCGCAACGCGACCTCGTTCTCCTCGAGCGTCTTCAAGCGCGCGGCGAGCATGTCCGTCGAGATCCCGGGGATGCCCCCGAGCAGGTCGGTGTAGCGCTTCGGACCGCTGTACAGCTCGCGCACCACGAGCAGCGTCCAGCGCTCGCCGATGACGTCGAGCGCGCGCGCGACCGCGCAGTAATGCTCGTAGCTCTTTCCAACGGACTTCCCGGTCACGGCGGAATGGTAGCACCGCGCTCGGGTTCAAAGAGTCTTTACTTGACTTTTCCAAGTACAAGACCGAGATTACCAAGCGTGATGGACGCACGACGTGTCGTACTCGCTCTGAAGGCCCGCTCCGCAGCCGATGCTTTCCTGCCTTTGTTTCGCCTCGGCTTCCGGTCTCTCTCCGCGGTTTCCGTTGGACTCGCCGCCAGGGCCGCGGAGCGAGTGTGGTTCACGCCGCCGCGTTCGCGGCTCTCACCCGCGTCGGCCGCGTTCCTCGGGACAGGAACGCGCGCCGACATCCGCGTGAACGGCCGCGCCGTTGCGACGTGGAGCTGGGGCGAAGGCCCGGCGGTGATCCTCATGCACGGATGGGGCGGACTGGCCGCGCAACTCGAGAGCTTCGTCGAGCCGCTCGTGCGCGCCGGTTATCGCGCGGTCGCGTTCGACGCGCCCGCGCACGGCGCATCGGGCCCGAGCAGCCGTGGCAAGCGACAGGTGACACTTTTCGATTTCTCAGATGCGCTGGTCGAGCTCACGCGCACGCTGGATCCGATCGCGGGCGTGATCGCGCACTCGGGCGGATGCACGTCCGTCGGCTGGGCGTTGCGCAAGGGTTGGACGGTTCCGGTGGCGGTGTTCCTCGCGCCGATGACCAGCCCGATCACGTATCGCAAGGTTTTCGGCCAGGCCCTCGGCATCAGCCAGAAGGTGCTCGATCGCTTCGCATCGAACGTCGAGAACGACCTGAAGTTCCGTTGGGAGGATCTCGTGATCACGAGCGTGAGCCGCGTGGTCGACACGCCGCCGCTGCTGGTCGTGCACGACCGCGACGACCGCGAGACGTTCTGGCGCGAGAGTCAGGACATCGTCGCGGCGTGGCCGGACGCGACGATGCGGACGACGACGGGACTCGGCCACCGGCGGATTCTCCGCGACGCGGACATCGTCAGCGAGGTGGTGGACTTCGTCGTTTCACGAACGCGCGAAGTGGAGCCCGTGTTACTGCAAGCGTGAACCTGCAGCTTCTCACCGCTCCGACGAATCTCGGCAATCGTCCCTACGAATCCGACGGCACCGCGCGCCACACGGACCGCGGTCCGGCGCGTCTGCGCGAGCACGGCATCGTCGAGCGCTTGGGCGCGCGCGATCTCGGCGACGTCGCGGCCCCGTCGTATCGCGATTTCGTCCGCCCTCGCGGCGGCGTGCGTAACGAGGATCTCGTGCGCGATCACATCGAGCGACTCGCACGCGCAATCCCTCGCGACGGCTTCACTCTCGTGCTCGGCGGGGACTGCAGCACGCTGCTCGGCTGCCTGCTCGCGACGCGTCCCGAGGGACTGGTGTTTTTCGATGGGCACTCGGATTTCAATACGCCGGCGACTTCCGAGACGGGAGGCGTCGCGGGGATGGACCTCGCGCTCGTCACGGGCCGCGGCGATACGCCGCTGGCGCATCGCTTTGTCGAAGACGAGAACGTCGTGACCGTGGGACTCCGCGACGTGGGCGACGCGAAGTTCCGAAGCGCGACGACCGCAGACGAGATCCTCGCGCACCTCGGCGATCGGAGCTTCTTCATTCACGTCGACGCGGACGTGCTCGATCCGGCGTTCATGCCGTTCGTCGACTCGCCCGAGCCGGGCGGTCTGTCGCCGGAGGAGTTGACGTCGCTTCTCCGACCGCTCGTGCACCACCCGCGCGCCGTCGGCATGGAGCTGACGATCTATGACCCGCGCGACGACCACGACGGTCGCGGCGCGAAGTTGCTCGTGGACATCCTCGTGAACACGCTCGCGACGTAACGCGCGCCGCTCGTGACATAGCGCGTGCGCTTCGTCGTGCGAGTCCCGACACTACGCGCATGATCGTCTTCGCGCTCGTTCTCTCGCTCTGGGGAAACCTCCAGCCCGGCCCGCACGCAGTAGGCGTGCGGCAAACGGATCACTTCGATTCCTCGCGTCCTTTCCGCACCGCGCGCACGCTCGACGGACGCCCGCGCACCGGCGAGCGGGCGAGGCCGATCCGCGTGACGGTGTGGTATCCCGCGCAGGCGTCTACTGCAACGCCGATGACGTTCGCCGATTACGCGCGCGGCGAAGAAGCGGGGATTTTCGGCCTGATCCGACCCTTCGCCACGCTCGATGAAGCGCAGCGCGCGAAATTGCTCGCGCTGTCCGGCCGCGCGGTGCGCGATGCGAAACCGGCGAACGGAAAGTTCCCGCTCATTCTCTACTCGCTCGGCTCGCCGTCGCCCGTGTATGCGACCGCGGAGTATCTCGCGAGCCACGGCTACGTCGTCGTGCAGGCGCCGCGTCTCGGCGCATCCGCGGGGTTCCCGCAGGACGGCGGTGACGCGCTCGATCTCGAGACGAAGCTGCGCGACATGGATTTCGTGATCAACGTCATGCGCGACTTCGCACCAGCGGACCTCGGCAACATGGGCACGATCGGTTTCAGCGCCGGCGGCCGTTGGGCGCTGGCCGCGGCGATGAAGTATCCGGACGTGCATGCTGTGGTGTCGCTCGATTCGGTGATGCTGTTCAACGATCCGACCACCGCTGCCTGGCGCACGATGCCGCACTTCAATCTCGACGCCGTGCGCGCGCCGATCCTGCACCTTCAACGTGCGGATTTCGCGAAGCGCGACGATCTCGCGATGTGGGACAAGCTCCGCTACGCGGACCGCACGTACGCTGTGTTCGACGAGCCGTCGCTCGTGCACTGGGACTTTCAATCGCTCGGCCACGCGAGCGCTCTCGTCGGCGCGCGCGGCGATGCCGCGCCGAAGATCGCCGACGCGTTTCACGCGTGGAACCGCGAGACGCTCGCGTTTCTCGACGCGAATCTGAAAGGCGGGACGTACAAGCCGACGTCCGGCAAACGCACCGCCGCGCTCCCCGCGCCGATCAGCCTCGCCGAGTTCATGAACGGCCTCGCCGAAGACAGCGCGGATACGGCGATCGCCGCGTATCGCGCCGAGTGGAAGTCGCGCGGCGAGCCGCCCGTCGCCGAGCCGGTCGTGAACCTCGCCGGCTACAACCTGCTCTTCGGCGGACGCGCCGCCGAGGGGTTGCAACTCCTCGCACTCAACACCGAGGCGTGGCCGAGCTCATCGAACACCTGGGACAGCCTCGCCGACGCCTACGTCGCCATCGGCGACCGCGCGAAAGCACTCGAGCTGACGAAGAAAGCGAACGCGCTGCTCGCGGAGGAAAAGTCGCTCACTCCGGAACGACGAGCCGCGATCCAAGGCTCGATCGACGCAAAGCTGAAGCAGTTGCAGTAGGCCTCATTTTATCCCGCGGGTGTCGTGCGAAAGACTTGCAGGCGCGGTCGCGCTGAAGTCATGTGGAGTGCGGCAGCATAGCGAAGCGCTGCTGCCGCTTTCCATTGCGGCAGCGTCGAGCTGCCGCGGGCGGGGGGCCGCAGCTCGACGCTGCGGCCAAGAACAGCGGCGACTAGCCGTCGCCGCACTCCACACGGCGGTCCACCTCACCACCGAAACGTTTTCGCAACTCGGCCTTGGCCTCTCGATTCGAAATGCCCTTGCCCGACTTGATCTGCTCGACGGCTATGCGCACGTCTCGGAGAAGCTCTTTGTCGTCAGCGCGTGTTCGCAACAGGTTCCTCCCCCATCTCCACCGCGTTCATCACCAGCGCGTACAGCCCTGGCGTGTTCATCCTCCACATCGGGTTCGTCGACATCAGGATCACGTGGCCTTTGCCGCGGGGGACGTCGATCACGGCGGGCTTGCCGGAGATCTCGTCGCCGCCTTCCAGCATTCCGGAGAGGAGCAGGTCCTTCTCCGCGAACGAGACTACGACGCGCGGGCGATCCTCGGGGCGCGGCATGATCGCTTCGACGCTCCACGGTGCGTCCTCGGGGAGTTGGAAGCCGGCTTCGCCCGGCGCGGGCTTCGCGCGCTCCGGCATGGGGATGAACGGGCGGCCTTGCGGGACATCCGGATCGTCCTTGCCTCCGCGTCCGCTGGGACGCGTTTCGTTCTCCCGTTCCTCGCGGAAGCCCACGCGGAACACGGGGCCGCGCGAGAAGTACAGCGGGATCATCTCGTCGTAGCCCTTCGCGATCGGATGCGTCTTGTCCGTCACCGTGCCACGCACGATCGTGCCCGGCGCTTTGAGCTTGCTCGTGTCGACCACCTGCACGAAGCGCGCGAGGCCGTACTCGACCGCCCACACCGACGTGTCGCGCGCGGTGACGAGCACGCCGCCGTCCTCGACGAAGCGCTGCAGGTTCTGCACGCCTGTGAGTCCGAGGCCGGGACGCATGTCGTCGGTTTCATCGACTCCGAGGTTCGGAGTGAGCGTGCTCTTCTTCCATGGCAGCGGCGTGCCGGGAGGATAACCGTTCACGATGTCCTGCGGCGTCGCGCGTTGACCGCCGACGGGCGGAAAGAGAATGACGTCGTACTTCTCGCGCAGGTTCGGCATCGCCGACGCGTCCTGCACCGAGATGTAGTCGTACGGAACGTTCATCGACTCCAGCCCGAGGCGCCACCAACCCTCGTCCTGCGTCGAGATCCAGGTGTGCATCAGCGCGATGCGCGGCTTCTTCACCGCGGGGTCGGCGAAGCGCTGACGCACGTACGCGGCCTCGGCGTGATTGTCCTTCAACGTAGGAGGGGCTTCAGCCCGTCCATCGCGCGGATGCATCTTCACCTTCAACACGTCGGGATTCGCGACGCGCGCGACATCGACATTGAAGAGGTATCCGAGGGTCCAGCCGGTGTCGTCGTAGACCCGCTCGTCGCCGCGGACGAACTGCACGTCGAGCAGCGTGTCGGCCAGACGCGAATAGGGCTGGTCCATGCGGATGATGTACGTGCCCTTCGCGAACTTCACCGGCTCCGGCTTCTTCGGTGCTTTCTCCTTCGTGTCTTTCTCCTGCGCCTTGTCCCCTGCGCCCTGCGCCCTGACTGGCGGCCAGTTCGTCATTATCGAGAACGCGGCATCCGCGACCTGGATCTCGATTCCGTGCCGCTCGAGGAGCGTCAGCAGATCGTCGAGCTGTCCCTGCCGCTTCTGCCCCGCGTCGAGCACCCACGCGGCCGGCCCCTCGTTCTCGGCTTTGGCGATCGCGCGCTTGCCCATCGTCCAGAAGCGCTCGAGGAAACGCTCGCGATTCTCGGCCATGTCGTGCAGCGCGAAAAGAACGCCCGACTGCTGATAGTTGACGTTGTTGCGCAGCGACCACCGTACTTCGGGGAGCGGGGGGTTCTGGCGGAACCACGCGCGGTCGCTGGCGCCGCGCACGACGCGCTTCTCCGTCGTCGGCCAGCGATTGCCGAAAGTCTCGTAGAAGCGCGCGACCGTGTTGCGTCCCGCGCCGAGCCAGAACATGTAGTTCGGCGCCCAGCCGTCCCAGAACCCGTGCACCCACACGCCGGGCAGACCGCGGCGCGTCAGCTCGTCCATCTCGTGGAAGCCCATGCGATGCCACTCGTCGATCATCAGCGGATCGAGCGCGGGATTGAACGGCCCCGTGCCGGTGGAGATGTAGAGGAACGGTACGGACTCGTGCAGGTCGTGCATGACCTGGGGATGGAACTGGTAGTACGCCTTCATCGCGTTCTGGCTGAGCGCGAGGGCCATCGCGATCTGGTCGCGGTTGTTGTCGTGCGCGACGTACTTGCCCCAGTACATCAGCGGCGGCGTCGGCAGAGTCGGATTGGCCTCGCGGTAGTGCCAGAGATCGACCTGGCGATTGCGGCCGTCGACTTCGAGGACCGGTGTGAGGAGCGTGATCACGTTGTCGCGAATCGCTCGGATGAACGGCGTCTCCTCGACCGCGAGGCGGAACGCCAGCTCCATCAGCATCTCCGGGCTGCCGGTCTCCGGCGAGTGCATCGCTCCCGTGAAGTAATAGAACGGTTTCCCGCTGGCGATCAGAGCCCGCGCTTCGTCATCGGAGATCTTGCGTGGATCGGCGAGCTTGCGCGTGATCTCGGCGTAGCGATCGAGTCCGGCGATGGTCTCTTCGTTGGCAATGGCGACGACGATGAACTCGCGCCCCTCCTCGGTCCGCCCGATCGAGAACACCTTCACGCGCTTCGACGCGGCTTCGAGCGCGCGCATGTAGCGATACACGTCCTCGGCGTAGGTGAGCTTTCCTTCCGCGCCGGCGATGTAGCCGTGGAACTCGAGCGGCGAGGGAACGGTCTCGGACGCGGGCAGGTGGTCGACGAGCTCGGTCATGAACCGCGGCTCGGTGGTGTGTTTGTGGATCTCTTTGGTGTAGAGGTCGTCGGTTTGTGCGAACGCGGTGGTGGCGAGGAGGAAGGTCAGTGCGAGTCGTTTCATTTCGTTGCTCGTTCCTCGTTGCTCGTTGCTGGTTGCGGGAGGCACTAGTAACGAGGAACGAGCAACGAGTCAACCACTATCGTACGCACACGCCGTTGCGAATCACGTCCGCGATCTCCTCCACCACTTCCCGCGAGTCCTTTCCGAACGGCGCGTTCACGCCGAAGAGGATCTCGACCGAGAAGTAGTTGAAAAACATCCGCGCGGTCAGCAGCAGCGCGGAGGTCGGCGTGACGGTCGGGCGCAGGCGGGCCCGGATCTCTTCGAGCGTGCCCTGCTCCTCGAAGAAGCGCGTGTAGCGATCGGCCAACTCGCTGTAGAACTTCTGGATGTGCGTGCCGCCGAACTCGATCACGTCGACGTAGATGAGGAGGTGGTACTCGCGGAACTGGCGGATGCTGTCGCGCGCCGCGAAGCCGAGCTGCTCGATGTTGTCGGGGAACTGGTCGGAGCCGTAGAGCGCGCGGCGGAACGGGAAACGTTGTGTATCCGCGATCGCGAAATACTCGTCGATCAGCTCCCGGAAGATGGCCTCTTTGTCGGGAAAGTGGTGATAAACGTTTCCCGTCGAGACTTTCGCCCGATCGGCGATCTCGCGCATGGTCGTGGCGCGATAGCCCTGATGCGAGAAGAGATACAGCGCTGCATCGAGGACTGCGCGACGGCTTTTCTCAGACTTTTCTTCGCGCAGCATGGAAGCGGACGGCGCAGTGAACCGCATTTCCGGAGGTGCGTCAACCGGAGCGCGTAGGGTCTCGGCTACAATCGCCCATGCAGCTCTCATCGGCGGACACCGCCTGGCTTCTCGTCTCCACCGCGCTCGTGCTCGTGATGACGCCCGCTCTCGGCTTCTTCTACGGCGGGATGGTGCGCGCAAAGAACGCGCTCAACACACTGATGATGAGTTTCTCCGCGCTCGGCTTCGTCGGGCTGGCGTGGGCGATGCTCGGCTACTCGCTCGCGTTCGGAAAGACGCCGCTCGCGCATGTCTTCCTGCGCGGCATCGGGCTGGAGCCGCAGGGGACGATCCCGCACCTGCTCTTCTTCGCGTACCAGGGAACGTTCGCGATCATCACCGCAGCGCTGATCTCCGGCGCGATCGTGGAACGGATGCGCTTCGGTCCGTACGTCGCGTTCATTACCATCTGGTCGCTCGCGGTGTACGCGCCGGTGGCGAAGTGGGTGTGGGGCGGCGGCTGGCTGGCGCAGATCGGCGCGCTCGATTTCGCGGGAGGCACGGTCGTGCACGTGAACGCCGCGGCAGCCGCGATGGTGTGCGCGCTGATGGTGGGCTCGCGCAAGGACTACGCGCGCCAGGCCATCCTTCCGCAGAATGTCCCGTTCACGCTGCTTGGCGCCGGACTGCTCTGGTTCGGATGGTTCGGCTTCAACGCCGGCAGCGCGCTGGGCGCGAATGCGTCCGCGGCACTCGCGTTCGTGAACACGATGCTCGCGCCGACGGCGACGCTCGTGGTCTGGACGCTGCTCGATCTGATGCGGACGAGGAAGGTGACGGCGATCGGCGCGGCGACGGGCATCGTCGTCGGACTCGTCGCGATCACGCCCGCGGCGGGATTCGTCTCGCCGCTCTCGGCAATTCTCATCGGCGCGATCGCCGCCATGCCGAGCTACTACGCGCTGCTCTACCGCGCGCGCACGCGGCTCGACGACTCACTCGACGTCGTCGCCGCGCACGGTGTCGGCGGCATTACCGGCGCGCTGCTGACTGGCGTGTTCGCGGAGAAGGCCTGGAACGGCGCGGCCGACGGCCTGCTGTTCGGCAACGCGCGCCAACTCGGCGTACAGGCGCTGGCGATCGCCGCCACGCTGGCGTACTCGGTGGTGGTGACGTTCGTGATCGTGAAGGTGATCGCGCTGGCGATGCGACTCCGCACGAACCCGCGTGAAGAAGGCCTCGGCCTCGACTTCACGCAACACGGCGAGGAAGCGTATTCGCGCGGTGAAGGTGCAATTCTGATGGAGGTGAACCGATGAAGCTGAGCCAGTTTATCCCGCGCGTAGACGCGGGATCTCGGGTGCCCCCACGCCAATCGTGCCTCGGATCTGCAGCGAGAGGGCACCGGAGATCCCGCGTCTCCGCGCGGGATAAAGTCACGGTGATCGGGGTGAACCGATGAAGCTGAGCCAGTTTATCCCGCGCGTAGACGCGGGATCTCGGGTGCCCCCACGCCAATCGTGCCTCGGATCTGCAGCGAGAGGGCACCGGAGATCCCGCGTCTCCGCGCGGGATAAAGTCACGGTGATGGAGGTGAACCGATGAAGCTCGTGACCGCCATCATCCGTCCGGAGAAACTGAACGACGTGCTCGAGGAGCTGTTCCGCGCGAACGTGGCCGGTCTCACGATCAGCCGCGTGTCCGGTCACGGAGGCGAGACGGAGCGCGTGGAGACCTATCGCGGCACGACGGTGAAGATGGAGCTGTCGGAAAAGATCCGCCTCGAGATCGGCGTCTCCGATCACTTCGTGCAGCCGACGGTGGACGCCATCATCGCCGGCGCCCGCACGGGCGAAGTCGGCGACGGCAAGATCTTCGTGCTGCCGGTGGAGCGGGTGATCCGCATTCGCACGGCCGAGGAGGATCGGGCGGCGGTGACGCCGGTGGGGGTGCCTACCGGATAAGAAGCGTTCCTCGTTGCTCGTTCCTCGTTTCTAGTAGCTCTAGCAACGAGTCACGAGCAACGAGTAACGTACGCCTCCGTGCCCTTGTCGCCCTACGCCTCCCTCAAGATTCCCGACTTCAGAAAGCTCCTCCTCTCCCACGGCACGCTCACGCTCGCGCGCGAGGCGCAGATCGTGGTGGTGGGCTGGCAGATGTTCGAGCTGACGCGCGATCCGCTCACGCTCGGATTGATCGGGCTCGCGGAGGCGCTGCCGTTCATCGCCATCGCGTTGTACGCGGGGCACGTCGCCGATCGCGCGGAGCGACGGACGCTCGCTGTCGCGGGCACGTTCGCGCTCGTGCTCTCCGCGATCGCGCTGCTGTTGCTAACGACCATCCCGGGCGTGATTCACGCGCAGCGGATCTGGCCCGTTTACGTCGTCGTCGCGCTCAGCGCGACCGCGCGCAGCTTCATGCGTCCCGCGGTGTTCGCGCTCTCCGCGGCGATCGTGCCGCGCGAGCTCTATCCGAACTCCGTCGCCTGGCGTACGTCGTCGTGGCACCTCGCGGCGGTCGCCGGTCCGGCCGCGGGCGGGATGCTGTACGGATTCTCGGGACCGACGCTCGCGTACGCCGTGGTCGTCGTGGTGATGGCGTTCTCCCTCGCCGCGATCGCCTCGGTATCGCATCGCGCGAAGCCCACGCCGCGTGACGAGCCGCTCGGCGAGAGTCTTCGCAGCGGGATTCGCTTCGTGTGGCGCGAGCCGGTGCTGCTCGCCGCGATGACCCTCGATCTCTTCGCGGTGCTGTTCGGCGGGGCAGTTGCGTTGCTGCCCGCGTTCGCGAAATTGCTCGACGCCGGCCCCGAGGGACTCGGCATGCTGCGCGCGGCACCGGCGGCGGGATCGATTCTCATCGGGATGTGGATCGCGCACCGCCCGCCGATGAAGCGCGCGGGCTCCGCGCTGCTCGCATGCGTCGCGGCATTCGGTGTCTGCATGATCGGCTTCGCGCTCTCGCGCGAGCTCTGGCTGTCGTTCGCGTTGCTCTTCGCGAGCGGCGTGTTCGACAACGTGAGCGTCGTCATCCGCTCGACGCTCCTCCAGACGCGCACGCCGGAAGAGCTCCTCGGCCGCGTCTCGGCGGTGAATCAGATCTTCATCGGCTCGTCGAACGAGATCGGCGCCTTCGAGTCCGGCCTCGCCGCCCGCCTCCTCGGCGTCGTGCCCTCGGTGATCTTCGGCGGCTGCATGACGCTGCTCGTCGTGGCGGTGACGGCGTGGCGTGCGCCGGCGCTGCGCAAACTCCGGGAGATCTAAGAACACATGCGAGCAATGGTCCTTCATCACCCGAAAGCGCCGTTAGCGCCGGAAGAGATCCCGGAGCCGCGGCGCCGTGAAGGGCAGATGTTACTGGCCGTCGAGTGCTGCGCGGTCTGCCGCACCGATCTCCACATCGTAGATGGCGAGCTCGCGCAGCCGAAGTTGCCGCTGGTGCCGGGGCATCAGATCGTCGGGCGCGACGTGAAGAGCGGCGCGCGGTTCGGCGTGCCTTGGCTGGGGTGGACGTGCGGTGTGTGCGCGTACTGCACGAGCGGGCGCGAGAATCTCTGCGATCGCGCGCGCTTCACCGGCTACACGCTCGACGGCGGGTATGCGCAGTACGTCGTCGCGGACGAGCGGTTCTGCTTCGCGATTCCCGATGAGTACTCGTCCGAGGAGGCGACGCCTTTGTTGTGTGCGGGGCTGATCGGGTATCGCGCGTATCGGTTTGCCGCCGACGCGCGGAGGATCGGCTTCTACGGATTCGGCTCGTCGGCGCAAATCCTCGCGCAAATCGCGAAGTCGGACGGACGGGAGATTTACGCGATCACGACGCAGCCGGACTTCGCGTTGCGCATGGGCGCGATGTGGGCGGGGAGCGGCGCGCCGCCGGAGCCGCTGGATGCCGCGATCGTTTTCGCGCCGGTCGGCTCGATGGTCGTCGACGCACTGCAGCAGGTCGTGAAGGGCGGAAGCGTCATCTGCGCGGGCATCCACATGAGCGACATTCCGTCGTTCCCGTACTCCCTCCTGTGGGGAGAGCGGACGATCCGCTCGGTCGCGAACCTCACGCGCGACGACGGCCGCGCGCTGTTCGAGCGCCTGCGGACGCTGCGCATCGAGACGCAACGGACCGTGTTCCCACTCGAGCAGGCGAACGCGGCGTTGAATGCTCTACGAAGCGGAGAGTTGAGGGGAACGGCTATTCTGAGAGCGCAGAGCGCAGAGGGCAGAGCGCAGAAGTAGACGGTTCCGTCGTCTCTTCTGCCCTCTGCGCTCTGCCCTCTGCGCTCAAATCATGAGAGGCCGCGGCGCCACCTGGAATCCTTTGAACCGCTTCGAGACTCTCGAATACGTTCGAGACGAGGAAGCGCCGCCTGACGACACGTCGCCGGGCACGATCTATCTGCGCGATCCGACGCGCACGATCATCGCCACGAACGACAGTCCGGACATCGGCTTCGACGCGAGCATCAACCCGTACCGCGGCTGCGAGCACGGTTGCATCTACTGCTACGCGCGCCCCACGCACGAGTTCCTCGGAATGTCCGCGGGCCTCGACTTCGAGACGCGCATCTTCGTGAAGGAGGACGCGCCGGCGCTGCTGCGCGAGGAGCTGAACGCGAAGAAGTGGGAGCCGAAGGTGCTGGTGATGAGCGGCGTGACCGATCCCTACCAGCCGATCGAGAAGCGCCTCGGCATCACGCGCGGATGTCTGGAAGTGCTGGCCGACTTCCGCAATCCCGTCGGAGTGATCACGAAGAATCACCTCATCACGCGCGACGTCGACGTGCTCGCGGAGCTGACGAAGTACGACTGCGCGTTTGCCACGATTTCCATCACGACGCTCGACGCGTCGCTCGCGCGGACGATGGAGCCGCGAACTTCGACTCCACAGCTGCGCCTCGACGCGATCGCGACGCTGGCCGAGGCGGGCATTCCGGTGAGCGTGAACGTCGCACCGGTCGTTCCCGCGCTCACGGATCACGAGATGCCGGCGATCCTCGCCGCGGCGAAGAAAGCCGGCGCGAAGTGGGCCGGCTACGTCGCGCTGCGACTTCCGTGGGCCGTCGCGCCGCTGTTCGAGCAGTGGCTCACCGAGAACTTCCCCGATCGCAAAGACAAAGTCCTCAACCGCGTGCGCGAGCTCCGCAACGGTAAGCTCTACGACGCGACCTGGGGCGTCCGCGGCCGCGGCACCGGCATCTTCGCCGAGCAAACGGCGGCGCTGTTCGACGTGACGTGCAGGAAGCTTGGGTTGAACGAAGACGATCGCGATCTGTCGACGGCGCACTTTCGACGACGGACCGCGCAGGCGACGCTGTTTTAGCGCTGCGTTTCTCGTTCCTCGTTGCTCGTTCCTGGTGCGGCAAGGTCCTAGCAACGAGCAACGGACAACGAGCAACGCAACCATGAAAATAGTGTTCTCAGGCGACCACCTCAACGTCCTCGAGCGCGACCACTGGCAGTACGTCGAGCGGAAGAAGGGCAAGAGCGCCGCGGCAGTGCTGGCGGAGACGGACGACGGCGAGATCATTCTCACCGAGCAGTTCCGGCGTCCGGTGAATGCGCGCGTCATCGATTTTCCGGCGGGGCTCATCGGGGACGAAGATCCGAGCTTCGACGGTGCCGAGACGGCTCGGCAAGAGCTCGAGGAAGAGACGGGGTACGCGTGCGACTCCGTCGAGCTGCTCGCGCGCGGCCCGAGCTCGGCCGGCATCACCTCGGAGATCGTGAGCCTCTACCGCGCGCACGGCGTGCGCCGGATCGGGAAGGGCGGAGGTGTGGGCGGCGAGGACATCACCGTGCACGTCATTCCGCGGACACGGTTGGGGTCGTTCCTGCGCGAGAAGAACGAGCAGGGCGTGCTGACAGACCTGAAAGTGGCGCTCTGCTTTCTTGCATAAAGCGCTTGACGATTTGCCGTCACGGGCACAGATTGGGGGTATGAGAACGTTCACACTCGCGCTCCTGCTCGTCGCCTGCACCGTCCGCCACGACGGTTTCACGCCGCTCGCGAACGCGGCGAGGGAAGGCGACGCGGACAGCGTCCGCCAGCTCTGCGCGCGCGGCGCGGATCCGAATCAGCCGAGTGGCGAGCACGGTTGGACGCCTCTGCTGCACGCCGTGCACAAGAATCAGTTGGACAACGTCCGTGCGCTGCTCGACGCGGGCGCAAGCGCCGACATAGCGGCTCCCAACGGCACGACGCCGCTCATGATGGCAGCGGGCTACGGAAACCGTCCGATGGTCGCGCTTCTCCTCGAGCGCGGAGCGAAAGCGGACGTCCGCGATCACTCCGGTGCCGTCGCGCTCGATTACGCGCTCACGGGCGTGACCGACGTCGACGATTTCACGTTCTTCCGCTGTCAGAACGACACGGCTGCCGTTCTGGCGCGCGTGAGCCCGGAACCGCAGCATTCGTCACGGCGATGGGCGAAAATGAAAGGGTGCGCGTAACCCCTGCCCTCGTTCTCGTTCTCCTTCTGGCGCTTCCTCTTTACGCGGACCGTTTTCGCGTGGTCGTCGTTACCCAGACGCAAAACGCCATCCGCGCGAACGTCATCTCCGCACTCGTTCGCGCGACAGACATCGAGCCGTGGGGCGGTGGTCCCGCGTTCGCAGCAGAGATCGATCGCGAAGACCTCGACGCGCTCCGCAACGATCCTCGCGTACGTGCGATCGCGATCGATGAAGGTGGCGGCGCAGGCCTGACCGAGAGTCTCCCGTTCATCGGTGCGGACGTCGTCCACCTGCAGGGGATCGACGGCCGAGGGACGACGGTGGCGGTGCTCGATAGCGGGATCGATACCGATCATCCGGCGTTCGCCGGACGCATCACCGGCGAAGCGTGTTTCTGCGACAACTTCGACGGCACCGGCTGTTGTCCCGGCGGTGTGACCACCCGCCTCGGCACTGGCGCCGCGGAAGACGATCAGGGCCACGGCACGCACGTCGCGGGGATCGTGTCGGGAGTCGCGCCGGCGACGTCGATCGTCGCGGTGAAGGTGCTCGACGCGGGGAACCGCTTCCGCAGCTTCACGCAGATTTTTCGCGCGCTGGAGTGGGTCGCGGACAACCGTCCCGACGTCAACGCGATCAACATGAGTCTCGGATCGGACGCGCGGCTGACCGACGCCGAATGCGGCTCGTTCGCGATCGCGTTGGGCCTGCAGCCCGTGATCGCGCGGCTTCGTGACCGAGGCGTGCTCATCGCGGCATCGAGCGGCAACAACGGCGCGACGGACCGCACCTGGTTGCCGGCCTGCATGAGCGACGTTCTCGGCGTCGGAGCGACGTTCGATAACGCGGACAATGTCGCCGAGTTTACAAACAGCAGCACGTCGCTCGATCTCCTCGCGCCCGGCGTCTCGATCACATCGACCGCGCGCGGCGGCGGTACGACGACGCTCTCCGGCACGTCGATGGCCGCGCCGCACGTGGCAGGACTGATCGCGTTGATGAAGCAGGTGGGAGGCGCATTTCCCGCGGACTGGATTCAGTCGATCCTGGAGAACAGTGGCAAACCGGTGACCGATACGCGCAACAGTCTGACGGTTCCGCGCATCGACGCGCTCGCGACGATCGCGGCGACACCGCGTGTGCCGTTAGGGCCACGGCGGCGTTCCGCGCGGCACTGAGGAAACGTAGGGCGTGGCTTCAGCCCGCCCCCTCCCAGGGAGGCGGGCTGAAGCCACGCCCTACATTCACACTCGCAGCACGATCTTGCCGAAGTGCTCGCTCGTTTCCATCAGATCGTGCGCATCGTCGGCCCGCTCCAGCGGCAGCACGGTGTGAATCACGGGACGGATGCGACCCTCCTCGAGGTCCGCGCCGAAGCGAGCGAGGAACGCATCGACGATCGCAGCTTTCTCCTCCGCGCTTCGTGAGCGCAGCGTCGAGCCGAGGATCTGCGCGCGCTTGCCGAGGAGCTTCATGACGTCGATCTCGGCCATGCGCTCGCCGCCCATCGAGCCGATGATCACGATGCGGCCGTCGGTCGCGAGAGCCTCGAGATCGCGCGGGAGATAGCGGGCGCCGATGTGATCGAGGATCACGTTCGCGCCGCGCGCCTTCTCGACGAAGTCTTCTTCACGATAGTTGATCGCCACGTCGGCGCCGTGCGCGAGACAGCGCTCGCATTTCTCCTGCGATCCGGCCGTGACGATCACGCGTGCACCGGCGAGCTTTGCGAGCGTCGTCGCGGCCGTGCCGACGCCGCTGCCTCCGCCGTGGATGAGCACCGTCTCGCCATCGCGCAGTTTCGCAAGCAGGAAGAGATTGAGAAACGCGGTGAGGAACACTTCCGGTAGCGCCGCCGCCTCTTCGTCGCTGAGCGCGTCCGGCACGTGCATCGCCGAGCCCGCATCGACGACCACTTCCTCCGCGTAACCGCCGCCCGGCAACAGCGCCATCGCGCGATCGCCGACGCGCCATCCGCGCGCGTCCGCGCCGACTTCGCTCACGACGCCGGCGCATTCGAGTCCGAGGATGTCTGACGCGCCGGCGGGCGGCGGATAGCGGCCGACGCGTTGGAGAAGATCCGCGCGATTCACCGCCGTGGCGCGAACCTCGATCCGCAAATCGCGCGAGCCGAGAGGTGGGCGGGGAGCGTCGCCGACTTCGAGGGCGTGAGTGGGGGTGACCAGGATTGCGCGCATCGAGTCGTCGAGTCTACGAGTCGTCGAGTCTTCGAGTGAAGTCTCACAGGCTCATAGGCGCATAGTCTCATAGGACTTCTGTGAGACTCTGAGACTGTGAGACTCTGAGCCTCTCGACGACTCGTAGATTCGTAGACTCGACGACTCGTCTCGAATATCGTTCGCCCCGCGTGACTGACAACCTGGCCATCTCCTGCAAGGGCTTGCGCAAGCACTACTCCGACGTCAAAGCCGTCGACGGTCTCGACCTCGACGTCGCGCGCGGGGAGTGCTTCGGACTTCTCGGGCCGAACGGCGCGGGCAAGACGACGACCATCGAGATTCTCGAAGGGCTCAATACACCGGACGCGGGCGAGGTGCGCGTGCTCGGCCTGTCGTGGCGCGACAGCGAGCGCGACATCCGCGAGCGCATCGGCGTCTCGCTGCAGGAGACGCAGCTCAGCGAGAAAATCACCGTGTACGAGACGCTGCGTCTCTTTCGCTCGTTCTATCGGCGCGGGCGCGATCCGGAGGAACTGCTGCGCGGGTTGTCGCTCGAGGAGAAACGCAATTCCCGCGTCGGCAAGTTGTCGGGTGGGCAGAAGCAACGTCTCGCCGTCGCATGCGCGCTCGTGGGCGAGCCGGAGATTCTGTTCCTCGACGAGCCCACGACCGGTCTCGATCCGCAGTCGCGTCTGCAGTTGTGGGAGATCGTCACCAGCTATCGTCAGCGCGGCGGAACGATCCTCCTCACCACGCACTACATGGAAGAAGCGGAACGTCTCTGCGACCGCATCGCCATCATCGATCACGGCCATCGCATCGCCCTCGGGACGCCGAAGGAGTTGATCGCGACGCTCGAGGCGCCGCACATCATCGAGCTCACCACCGAGCCCGCGCTCGAGGAGTCCGATTTCAAAACGCTGAGCGGATTCCACGGCGCGACGCGGCGCGATAAAGGATGGCAACTTCGCGTGGACTCGCTCGCGATTGCCGTGCCGCAGCTCATCGCCGCAGTCGACGCGCGCGGCACGAAGCTCGAGACGCTCTCCACGCACGCGGCGACGCTCGAGGATCTCTTCGTCGCCATGACCGGAAGGGAATTGCGCGATGCCTGAGACGCGACATACGAAGTCGCCGCTCTTCGAATTGACGATCTACCGGCTCAAGGAATTCATCCGCGAGCCGGACGCCGTGTTCTGGGTGCTGATCTTCCCGCTTCTGCTGACGCTCGCCCTCGGCTTTGCGTTTCGCGAAAAACCGCCCGATCGCATTCCGGTCGGCGTCAGCGAGGGACCGTTCGCACAGCGGCATCTGCTCGCGCTGAAGAAATCGCCCGCGCTGCAGCCGCGGATCTATCCCGAGCGCGAGGGACGTGAGGAGCTCCGCCGCGGCAACATCTCATTGCTCGTCGACGGAGGCGAAAAGCCCGTTTATCGATTCGATCCGACGCGTCCGGAATCGCGTGCCGCGCGCGTGGAAGTAGACAACGCGCTGCAGAACAGCGCGGGACGGCGTGACGCGTTCGCGGCGAAGGAAGAGCACGTCACCGAGCAGGGCTCGCGCTACATCGACTTCCTCGTGCCCGGCCTGATCGCGATGAACCTGATGGGCACGGGCATGTGGAGCATCTCGTTCGCGGTGGTGAACGCGCGGCTCAAGAAACTGCTCAAGCGTTTCCTCGCGACGCCGATGCGCAAGACGACGTTCCTCACCGCGCAGTTCCTCTCGCGGCTGGTGTTCCTGGTCGTGGAGGTTGCGGTCGTCGCGACGTTTGCGTGGCTCGTGTTCGACGTCGAGATCCGCGGTCCCGTGCTTCTCTTCTGTCTTCTCTGTCTCCTCGGCGGCGCAGCGTTTGCGGGCATCGGCATCCTCGTGTCGTCGCGCGCGAAGACGCTGGAGGCGGTGAGCGGTCTGATGAACCTGGTGATGATGCCGATGTGGATCTGCTCGGGCGTGTTCTTCTCCTACGAGCGGTTCCCGGATGCGGTGAAGCCGATCATCCGCGCCCTGCCGCTGACCGCGCTCGCGGACGCGCTGCGAATGGTGATGAACGACGGTTTCGGCACGGCGGCGGTGATGCCGCAGATCATCAATCTGGTCGCGTGGACGTTGGTGAGCTTCGCGGTGGGGTTGAAGATTTTCCGGTGGTCGTGACTCCGTAGCCCCGAGCGAAGTCGAGGGGCCAACTTAGCATCTGCGTTGCGCGATCCGACAGGCGACTGCGCGCGCGGCGTGCTGCGTGATCACTCAGCGTTGCTGCTAACGCGGCCCCTCGACTGCGCTCGGGGCTGAGAGAAATGGACCACCTCGCGATCGTTCGTCATCCACAACTTGAACCCGCGCTCGTTCGACAGGTAGCGGAGGATCGTCTTCCGAAAACCGCAGCGGCATGGCAGCTCGATTCCGAGCTCTTCGAGTCGCGCGGGATAGCCGTCGTGCTGCGCCTCGTAGCGCACGAGCGCGTCGCGCACGACGTAGCCGCGGGTGAGGCAGTCGTCCCATGCGCGCGCGAACTGCCAGTGGCCGAGGAAAACGCCGCCGAACATCGCGGCACCGGTGAGAAGAACATTCGCGCGGGCGCCGGGCTTCGTGACGATGGTCAGGATGAGCGTGATGAAAGGGATGACGTAGAAGAAGATCTGCTGCACGAATCCGAGCTCGCCTCGCTCGCCGAGGACGACGCCAAACAAAAACGCCGCGCCGGCGTAGGCCAGCGCGGCGATGAGACGGCTGAGGAAGACCACGTCAGAACGAGAATACCAGACCGGCGTTGACCTCTCCCTGATAGAAGTCCTCGTTGTAGCGGTAGTCGCAGAAGGTGCAGTCGTCGTTCCTGTCTTCGAGCGACGTGAAGTAGCCGCGCCCTTCGAAGCGGAAGCTGAGCGCGCGGCTCATCGGCACTTTCACGCCGATGCCCGCGGACGCGGAGAAGCGCTGTTCGGCGTCGACGCCCGTCAGCTGCGGATCGAGGTTCGCGATCCCCAGGCTGGCGACGACGTACGGCGTCGCATTGCGCGAGCGCGCGAACGGGACCTGCAGCCCAGCGTGCAGATAGGTGATGTCGATGTCCGCGACCTGATCATCGGGCTCGAACAGACCACCGCCGGTCTCCAGCTCGGATTCCTGTCGGTTCGCCAGCAGCTCGAGCTTCATGCCGGTGTCGCCGAGGGGGATGCCGAAGCTCACGCCGAAATTGGCGCTCGACGCGACATCGACGTCCTGGCCGAAGATGAAGGTCTGGTCCGCGAAGATCGTCCCGCCCCAGCGGTAGCCGACGAACGGCGTCAGCTCGAACGAGGAATCGCGCGGGGTGTCGCGATAGCTGCGACGGCGCTCGCGCCAGTCGTCATCGTCCTGGGCGAGGGTTGGGAGGGCAGCAAGGAGAAGGAGAAGAGCAAGGGCTGCTTTGCGCATGAAGCCTCCGCATACAATCCTCGGACCATGAAGATCGCCACCTGGAACGTGAACGGGATTCGCGCGCGGCATGAGCAGTTCGCGGCCTGGGCGACGTCGGAACAGCCCGACGTCATCTGCCTGCAGGAGATCAAAGCCCGCCTCGATCAGATCCCGCAAACCTGTTCGATCGAAGGGTATACGTGCTACTGGCACGGTGCGGGCGGGTACTCGGGCGTGGCGCTCCACGTCCGCAGCGGGTTCGCGCAGAACGTCGACTTCACGCACCCCGAGTTCGATCACGAGACGCGGATCGTGCAGGCTCAAATCGAGGACACTGTGTTCACCAGCGTGTACGTTCCGAACGGCGGGAAGGACTTCGACGCGAAGATGGCCTTCATCCACTCGCTGATCGCGTACGCCGCGGACATCCGTGCGAAGGGACTGAAGCTCGTCCTCTGCGGTGACATGAACATCGCCCGAACGGAGATGGACGTGCATCCGAAAGAGCGCAAGCCGCGCGCGATCGGACAATTGCCGGTCGAGCGCGAGCTGCTCGAACACCTGATCCGCGACGGAGGACTCGTCGACGTCGGACGCATGCTTTATCCCGACGACGAGAATTACTTCTCGTGGTGGGCGCCGTGGCGGAACATGAAGGAGCGCAACATCGGCTGGCGCCTCGACTACGTGCTCGCGAGCGAGGAGCTCGCGAAGCGCGCAATCGCGTGCCCGTCGCAGCGCGAGATTGGGACGAGCGATCACGCGCCGGTGGTGGCCAGCTTTTCATAGGACGAATAAGACAGATAGGACGAATAGGACCTACAGGTCCTATCTGTCCTATCCGTCCTATCGGGTCGCTACCGACGACCCCCAAAACAAAAAGCCGGCGTGAACTACGCCGGCTTTTCACTACCGCAAGTTCGTGTGGTCTATTCGAGCACGACCAGCACCACTCGGCGGTTGGCAGCGCGTCCCGCGCGGGTCTTGTTCGACTCGAGCGGAAGGGTGTCGCCGTACGAGATCGTCGACATGCGGTTCAGCGGCAGCTTGTGCTCGCGCGAGAGGTAGCGGCGCACCGAGTCCGCGCGGCGCTGGCCGAGCTCCTCGTTGTAAGCCTCACCGCCCGTGTCGTCCGTATGTCCCTGGATCTCGATGAAGTACTGGACCTCGAGGGCCTTGGCCTTGCCCGCGAACTCGTCGAGCGCGGCTTTCGCTTCATCCGACAGCTCATGCGAGTTGAGCTTGAACTTCACCCGATCCTCGGAGAAGGTCTGCTCGAAAACGACCTTGCCCTTGGCCAGCACGCCCGCTTCCTGTGCGCGCTGAAGCGCTTCCGCCGCGGACTGGCTGAGCTGCTCGACGCGGGCATCCGTCGCCGTCTGCTTCTGCTGCAGATCCTCGACCTGTGAGGAGACCGACTCGATTTTCGTGTTCGTCGTCGCCTGCGACGCCGCAATTTTTTCGTCGACCGACTTCGACGTGGCGCACGCTCCGAGGACTACCGGAATCGCGATCGCCAAAAGAGCTCTGGAAAACTTCATCATCGACTCTTTTTCCTTTCGTTACGCTTGGCTTTCTCACGAGAGGTGGACACGCTCTGTACCGGAGGCTCGGTACCGCGGTAGCCGGCACGAACCCGGACGGAGCGTCCCCGCCCTGCGAGCTCCAGCGAAATCCGGCGGTACTTTACACCGCCTTTTCCTGTGGGCGGAAAGCCAATCAAATATTGGGCCCGAAGTACGCTTTCGATGCCGTCCATGGCCCGTGCAAGCTCCTCCGGACGGTTGTTGACGATGAGTCTGCCGCCGGTTGCGGCGGCGAGCTCTTCCAGCACGTCGATGTTCGCCATCTCCTCGCTGATGGGCGCCGGACCACGCTTCGCGCGCTGTTCGCCAGGCTCGCGTAAACCAAAGGCATAAATGGGGATAGACACGCCCTCGAGGCGCTTCTCGATGGTGGCGCGAGTCATCCGCGAGGCGTTGTCGATGCCGTCGCTGAGGAGGATGATCGCGCGCGACGGATTGCGCCCGAGCTCGCTTCTCTCAGGCATTTCTGCGAGGGCATCAAAAAAAGCTGTTTTGCCCCACGGTTTGACCACATCGAGGGCTCTCACGATCGCCGCGGGGTTCTCGGTGAAAGGGACGAGCTCGTTTGCGTGACCCTGGAAATCGAACGCGTAAAGCGCGAAATCATCGCCCTTTTTGCGTCGCGCGGTAAGCGCGTTGATGACCGCTTTCGCGGAGTCGAGCTTGCCCGCGAGTCCCATCGATCCGGAGCCATCGAGCAGGATCGTCCACGATACCGGCGCGTTGCGCGACTGCTCGAAGAGGTCGGTCTTGACCTTTTGTCCGTCGACGAGCAGCGACACATCCTTCGCTTTGAGATCGATGATCGGAACGCCCTTCCCGCTGAGAACGGTGAAGGGAACCATGACGTAGGAGACCGAGACCTGCTCGGAGAATTTGTCGTCCTGCGCCGCGAGGGAAAACGCGGCGAGGAGAAGGGTGAGGAGTGTCGTAAGGCGACGAAGCATGCAGCGGAGAACGACGAAGGAGCCGTCTGTCATCCCATCTTCAACGGAATGAAGTCCGGGTCCTCCTGATGCTTGCGCTCCCATTTGAGGAAGTCGTAGTAGCCGCAGTGGGGCTTGTCGGGGTATTCGTGGCAGACGCCGGGGCGGGCGTCGTAGATGGTGCAGCGGCGAGTTTTCGTGTCGAGGAACATGCACACGGAGCCGTAGATCTTGTCCTTCTGATGCCGCAGCACCTGCTCGTTCTCACGGACCTTCGTGAAGCGGCGACGCGCGGTCTCGAGGTCGAGGTCGAAGTGTTTCGCCAGGCGGCGAAGGTCCTTCGGCTCGACGACGATTCGTTCGTAACTGCAGCAGTACGCGGGGCACTTGAGGCAGTCGTACGCTGGCTTGCGCGCGGGTGGTTCGGCGTTGTCGGTTGCGTTGTCGGTGGCCATGCAGGTTGCGTGCAGTGTAACGGCATGCCCGACGGTTGGCCACGCTTCTGCTAAGGCTCTCGTCCATGGACCATGCCGTCGCGCTCGTGCAGGCCTACCTGCAGCTCAACGGTTACTTCACCTCGGCCGAGTATCCGATCATCGCCGGAGCGGGACGCGGGTTCCGCACGATCACGGACATCGACATCCTCGCGTTCCGCTTTCCGTCGGGAGAACCGATGGCGAAGAAAACGCGCAAGGCGCCGAAGGGTCTCGACATCTCCGGCCTCGATTCCGGCCTTGCGGTGCCGGTCGATTCGATCGACATGATCATCGGCGAGGTGAAGGAAGGACGCGTGAACATCAATAGCGGCATCTGCGATCCCGAGGTGCTGAACACGGTGATCAATCGCTTCGGCCAGGTCGGCGACACGAAGCGCGTCGTGCAGCATCTGCTGCGCACCGGCGCGGCGGAGATCCCGCCCGCGTATTCAGTGCGCCTGATCGCGTTCGGCTCGTTTCCTCCCGGCGCGCCCGTCCCACCCTGCCGCATCGTCAGCCTCGGCCACGTGCTGGAGTTTCTGCAAAGCTACGTGCGCAAGCACTGGAGCATGCTCCGGCACCTGCAGTTCAAGGATCCCGCGTTCGGATTCCTGATGACGATGGAGAAGGCGCGCCGCGGCGGTGCGGGAAGACGCGGACGGCAGGGGGTGGAGATCGTGCCTCCGATTGCGGAACCGCGTAAGAACGATCGAAGGAAGTAAGTTTTTGGAGTGCGGTGGCAACGCCACCGCTTTGGAATGCGCGGCAAGAGCGATACGGCTGCGATCTCGGCGCGTTGTTCGAAGCGGCGGGTTGCGGGTCGTCTCAAATACGTAGCGGACCGCCGCCGTCTCGGCGGCTGACGTGCCGGCGTCTCGCCGGCACCGCTCTCGCGAAGAGCGTTCCTCGCGAGCGCTATGCGCGGGCGAGACGCCCGCGCGTCAGCTGGCGAGACGCCGGCGGTCCGATCGTAAAGCGGTATGCGCGCCGAGAGCGATACGACGGCGATCTCCGCGCGTTGTTCGAAAGCGGCGGCGTTGCCGCCGCACTCCAAACCTACATCGACACGCGATTGCGTCCCTGCCGCTTCGCGTCGTACAACGCCGCGTCCGCGACGCGCACGAAGTCGCCCGAGCCGCTGCCGTCGCGAGGCGGAATCAGGGACGTCACGCCGATGCTCACGGTCATATATCCGAGGGGTGATGACGGATGCGGCAGTTGCAGCTCCTCGATGCGCTCGCGCAATCGCGTCGCGATCTGCAGCGCGTGCTCGGCGTCGGTCTCCGGAAGCAGCACCGCGAATTCCTCGCCGCCGTAGCGCGCGACTTGATCTCCCGCGCGTTGCACGGATTCACGCAGCGTCTGCGCGACCTGCCGCAGACAATCGTCGCCGGCCTGATGGCCCGCGGTGTCGTTGAACGACTTGAAGTAGTCGATGTCGAGCATCAGCAGCGACAGTGAGGTGTGAGCCCGCGCAGCGCGGCGCCATTCCAGCGCGAGCGTCTCGTCGAAGTGCCTGCGGTTCGCGACGCCGGTGAGTCCGTCCTGCGCGGAGATGCGATGCAGCGTTTCGATCGCGCTGGCGAGATGCTCGTTCGCGTCCTCGAGCGCGTGGGTCTTCGTCTCGAGCTGCCGCGTCGCGTCGGCGAGCCGCTCGTTCACCTGCGCGAGGTGGATCGCTCCGGCCACCTGGTCGGCGAAGGCCTCGAACGCGAGCACGTTCGCCGGCGTGAAGATCGGCCCCGCGCTCTCCAGATTCATTACGCCGAGGACCTGGTCGTCGAAACGAATCGGCACGACGAGCTCGCAAGTCACGCGCGTGTTCACCATCACGTACTCCGGATCCGTGCTGACGTCGGGGATGAACTGCGTCGCGCGCGAGCGGACGCAGCGTCCGATGGCGCCGAGGTCGATCGGCCACCGCTGCGCGGGCTCCACGAACGCGTCGCCGGTGGTAACCATGTTCACGAACTCGTTCCGCGCCGGGTCGACCATGACGATCGACACCAGCTCGAGCGGGAAGCGGTCGTGGATGTACCGCGTCACGCGCTCGAGCAGTTCTGCCAGATCGGTGGCTTCGAGCGCGGTGCGCGAGACCTCGCTCATCATCTGCATCAGCCGCGCGCGCTGCTTCAGTTCCTCGTACATCTGCGCGTTCGCAACCGCGCCGGCGATCTGGTCCGCGACGGTCAGGAGGAGTTCGAGCTGTCCGTGAAATGCGGCCGGACGCGTGCTCTCGAGATTCAGTACGGCGACCATTCGCCCGGCATGCTTCACCGGCACGCAGATCTCCGAGCGCGCGCCGGGCATGGTCTCGACGTAGTTCGGCCACGCGTGCACGTCGTCGATCACCACCGGTTGGCCGCTGGCCGCGACTTCGCCGACGACGCCGCTGCCGAGGCCGCGGCTGTAGCCCACGTGAACGGAGGTCTCGACACTCGTCGTGAGCGCCTCGCACTCGAAGACGGCGCGCTCGAGGTCGAGCGAGACGAGGGCGACGAACTGCCAATCGAACTTGCTCGCGAGCGTGTCGGTGATCCGCTGGAGCCGCGGCCGCAGATCGAGATCGAGCGTGGCGATGCGCGCGACTTCGTTCAGCACCTCGAGGGAGCGGTCGTCCGCGGCGGTGGGCATGTATGTGAAAGAGTACGCCCGCACGGCTCCAATGGATGGCGTCAACTCATTCGATCTTTACTTCCACCCTTTGTCCGAGCTTCAGCGGCGTCGGCTCCGCGAACGCGATTTTCACGAGCAGCACGCGCGTGTCGATCGGCTTCGACGGGTCCTGCGGCTTGAGGCGGCGATTGACGACGGAGTCGGGAATCTCTTCGATCGTGCCGCGCCAGGCGTGGTCGAATCCCTCGGCGTTCACCTGCACGGTGGATCCGAGCTTCACGCGTGCGACGTCGAACTCGTCGATCTCCGCTTCGATGCGGGTCTTCGCGAGGTCCGCGACGGTGACGATCGCGTCTCCAGCGGCGATCGTCTCGCCGGCGTGGACGTGTCGGGTGATGACGACGCCGTCGATCGGCGCGGTGATGACGGTCTTCTCGACGAGAGCGGACAGCCGCGAGACTTCCGCGGCCGCGGAGGCGCGGCGCGCGCGTGCGGCGTCGAGGTCGCGATCCGCTTTGTCCCACGCCTGCTTCGAGCCGATGTCCACCTGGAAGAGATTCTGCGCGCGCGCAACCTCGGACTCGAAGAGCCGAATGTCCGCATCCGCTTCGCCGACGCGTGCGCGTGCGACGCCGAGGGCCGCGCGCGTGTCGTCGGCCTTCAGGATGGCGATGGTCTCGCCGCGGCGCACTTGTTCTTTCTCGTCGACCATGAGGCGATCGATCGTGCCGGCGACGTCGGTGCCGATCGTGACTTCCGCGCCGGGATACGTGACGACGCGTCCTTCGGCGACGATGCGCGGCTTCTCCGCGATCTTGTCGATGCGCTGCGGTGCGGGCTTCGATCTCGTGGCGTTCACCTGCACGACCGTGGCGGCGAGAATGAGGATGGCGAGGATGGGGTAGAGAATGCGGTTCATACGAGTGCTCCGTCCTGAATCTTTACGACTCTGTCTGCGATGGTGCGTACTTTCGGATCATGGGTGACGATGACCAGCGCGCGGTTCTCCTGCTTCGCGAGCGCGCGGAACATCTCCAGCACCTGCGTGCCGACCTGGGAATCGAGGTTCGCGGTGGGCTCGTCGGCGAGCAGGATCGGCGCGGTGCCGGCGAGCGCTCGCGCGATCGCGACGCGCTGTTTCTGCCCGCCGCTCAGATCGCGCGGCAGGAAGTTCTGGCGATCGCCGAGACCGACGGCCTCGATGACGCGCTGTGCTTCGATCCTCGCGTCTTTGTTCCTCAGGCCCTTCACGTTCAGCGCGTATTCGACGTTCTCGATCGCGGTGAGCGACGGGAAGAGATTGAACTGCTGGAACACGAAGCCGAGGGAGCGCTTGCGGATGTCGGCGAGGCTCTTTTCGCTGACGGCATTGCCTTCGATCACGACCTCACCGCTCGTCGGCGTGAGGATGCAGCCGAGGATCGAGAGGAACGTCGTCTTGCCCGAGCCGGACGGTCCTTCGAGCGAGACGATCTCGCCGCGCTCGACGTTGAAGTCGATGCCGCGCAGCACACTGATGGTCTCGCGCCCTTCCTGAAAGGACTTTTCGACACGACGGGTATGAAGGATGGACATTGATTTTCTCCTGATGTAGGGCGTGGCTTCAGCCCGCCCCTCCCGGGGGAGGCGGGCTGAAGCCACGCCCTACGTTTTCACGTTCTGAATACCAGTGCGGGATCGATGGTCGCGACCTTGCGGAACGAGATCACTGCCGCGCTCAGACACAGCGCGATCGCGCCGAGAAGGACGAGCACGTACAGCTCCATGGGGATGATCAGTTTCAGATCGATCTTCGCCATCACCGGCCGCAGCGCGAAGGCCTGCAGTGCGCCGAGGGCGAAGCCGGCGATCGCGGCGATCATGGCCTGCTTGCCGAGGATGCGATAGATGTCGCCGTTGCCGCCGCCGATCGCCTTCACCGTGCCGAATTCGCGGATGTGCTCCATCGTCGAGGTGTAGAGCGTCTGCGCGACGACGACGATGCCGACGAGGCATCCGAGGAAGACGGTGATGTACATGTTCAGTCCGAGTCCCGTCGAGTCGATCCAGTACGTGCGCGAGCGCTCGGCCCATTCGCGCTTCGTGAAGACGTCGTTGTACGGAAGCCGTTTGGTGATCTCCGCGCGCACGGCCTCGGCATCCGCGCCCGGCGCGAGCTTCACGAGGATGTAAGTCGTGTTGCCGCGCAAGTCGCTCTCGTTGAGACTCTGCGCGAGCCGGTAGTCCATGAACGTCAGCGGCGTCGTCGTGAACGACTTCGCGTCGACGGTACGGCCGATGATCTTCAGGCGCCGGCCGAGGACTTCGCGATAGTCGCCGGGCGCGAAGTGTCCCCAGCGCTTCTTCGCGGAGTCGTCGAGAACCATGTACGGACCGCGGCGGAGATCGGCGAGGTCGCCCTCGACGACGCCCTGCGGGAAGTTCCAATGCGCGAAGCTCTCCAGCGCGTACACCTCCGTGCCTTCGATCGCGCCGGACGGCAGGTTCACGTTCATGAACCAGACGATCAGGTTGTCCGCGCGCGCAACGCCGGGAGTCGAGCGCACGCGCTTGACGTACGTCTCCGGAAACGCGTGCGCGAAGTCGACGTTCGGCGTGTTGCGCGAGGTGACCCAGAGGTCCGCGTCGATCTGATCGATGGTCAGCGACGCGTTGTCCATCAGTCCGAGGAACAGACCGACCTGCACGAAGACGAGCGTGACCGCGAATGCGACGCCGGATACCGTGATGAAGAAACGGAGCTTGTCGTGGAGGAGCGATTTGGTGGCGAGATCGACGCTCATTTCAGCAACCCCCGCTCGATCATCTCGACCACGAGGTCCGTGCGCGCTTCGATCGTGCGCCAGTCGACCCACTGATCGTTGCACTTCGCAATCTCGAGGGAGATCACGCCATGGATCATCGACCAGATCGACTGCGACACGAGGTCGATGTCCGTGAGCTCGTCGCGCATCCGGCCGCTCGCCTGCAGATCGACGAGCACGTTTCTCAGAAACGCGTATGCATCCTCTTCCGGATTGCCTTTGCCGCTCATGTCCTGTTCGTGCGGCGGCTTCGGCGTCATGAACATCACGCGGTAGTGACTCGGGTTCTTGAGGCCGAACTCGACGTACGCCTTGCCCGCGGCGCGGAGGCGCACGACGGGATCGGGGATCTGCGCGATGACCGTGAAGCCGTGCGCGAAGCTGCGGAAGTCGCAGTCGCAAAGCTCGGCGAGCAGCGCCTCTTTGTCGCGGAAGTGGAAGTAGATCGCGGTGGGGGAGTACTCGATGCGCTCCGCAATGCGGCGCATCGTCACCGACTCGACCCCCTCGGTGGCGAACAGCTCGCGGGCGGCGTCCAGGATCCGGGTCCGGATCTCTTCGCGCTCGCGTTCTCGACGTTCTCTAGGTCCCAAACCATTCCTCCGAAACTTAACAGCGTTAAGTTAGAGTCGAACGGTCAAAACGTCAAGCGTTGTTTTTGGAAGTTCCCGTTGCGAAGGGTTGTCGAAATCAGTCCGCGAGCCGTTTCATCAGCTCGTTGACCTGGTCATAAACGCTCTGTACCGACGTCTCGATGAACACCGTGGTCGCGTCCGGCATCCGCTCCTCCACGCGGATCAGGCCGAGGATCTCATCGGTGGCAAAGAGGATATCGGCGAGCTTGTCCAGCACCCGTTCAGACATCGGGAGGTGTACTGCAGTGGTCGTATCGATCTCGATATAGGCTTTTTGATTCACTCTACTGAGGAGTGATTTATGTACCGAAATCCCTACCCTCCCCCCTACTAGAAAGTGCTGTTACGTTTTAGAAAACAGAACGTAGGGCGTGGCTTCAGCCCGCCTTCCCCCGCCCTTGGACGGGCTGAAGCCCGCCCTACGTTGTGTTCCGCCGGCCATGAATCGTATCCGTGCAGTTCTTCTCCTCGTGCTCGCCCTGCCGCTGCTCGCGCAGAACGCTCCGCCCGCCGTGAAGCAATCGTTCGACGCGTTTCGCGCCGAAGCGGTGCGCGCGCACCTGAAGTTCCTCTCCAGCGATCTGCTGGAAGGCCGCGGACCCGGCACGCGCGGCGACGCACTCGCGACGAGTTACATCGCCTCGCAGTTCGAGGCGATGGGCCTGCAGCCGGCCGGCGACGACGGCACGTACTTCCAGAAAGTCTCACTTCTCGGCATCACCACGGACGAGCCGAAATCCACGGTCACGTTCCGAAAAGACGGCGCCGACCTTGGACCGCTGAAGTATCGCGACCAGTTCGTCGGCGGCAATCAGTCGCAGAAAGAAAACGTGAGCTTCGATTCCGAGGTCGTGTTCGTGGGACACGGCGTCGTCGCGCCGGAGTATCAGTGGGACGACTACAAGGGCTTCGATCCGAAAGGAAAGACGCTGGTGATGCTCGTCGACGATCCTCCGGCGACGGAGAAGGAGCCGGATCTCTTCAAAGGACGCGCGCGCACGTACTACGGCCGCTGGACATACAAGTTCGAGCAGGGCGCGGCGCGCGGCGCGGATGCAGTGCTGCTGATTCACACCGATCGCGCCGCCGGCTACGGCTGGCAGGTCGTGCGGAACTCGTGGACGGGCGAGCAGGCGTACGTGAAGAACGCACCCGGACAGCAGGCACTCTCGTTCGCGGGCTGGATCTCGGAAATGGTTGCGCAAGAGCTCTTCAAATCGGCGGGACTCGATCTCGCGACGCTGACGAAGGCCGCGGGCTCGCGCGATTTCAAGCCGGTGCCGCTCGGGTTGCGCTTCGCCGGCAATGTCGCGAGCACGATCCGTCCGTTCGACACGGCGAACGTGGTCGCGAAGCTCGAAGGAAGCGACGCGCGTCTGAAGAACGAAGCAATTCTCTACACCGCGCATCACGATCACCTCGGCATCGCCGCGCCGGATGACGACGATCCGACCGACACGATCTACAACGGGGCGATCGACAATGCGAGCGGCACCGCGACGATCCTCGAGGTCGCGCGTGTCTGGAGCGAGGCGAGTCCGCGTCCGAAGCGCAGCATCGTCTTCGCACTCGTCGCGGCCGAGGAGCAGGGACTCCTCGGATCGAAATACTTCGGCGAACATCCGGTCGTGCCCGCGGGCCGCATCGCAATGGGATTGAACATCGACGCGATCCATCTCCTCGGCAACGTCGGCAGCGTCTCGATGATCGGGATCGATCGCACGACGTTCTTTCCGACCGCGCAGAAGGTGACGAAGGCGATGAACCTCAGCATCGTCCCCGATCAGGCGCCGGAGCAGGGCTCGTACTACCGCTCCGATCACTTCAGCCTGGCGAAAGTGGGCGTGCCCGCGTTCTCGATCAAGCAGGGGAATGACATCCTCGGCAAGCCCGCGGATTGGGGAGCGGCGAAGTCGAAGGAGTACCGCGACAAGCACTATCACCAGGCCAGCGATGAATACGATCCGTCCTGGGACTTCGGCGCAGCCGTGCAGACAGGACGCCTCGCATTCTGGCTCGGCTGGGAAGCGGCGAACGCGACGGAAAAGCCGATGTGGCTGCCGGGAGAAGAGTTTTACGAGGTGACGGCGAAGGCGCGCGGGAAGTAAGGCGAACGTAGGGCGTGGCTTTAGCCCGCCCCTCCGTGCGCACGTGCAACCGAGGGGGCGGGCTGAAGCCACGCCCTACGTTCGGCACGACACCTGCGAGGCAGTGCGGGCGCTATGAAATACCTCGTTCCCGCACTCCTCGCTCTTCTCGTTTCTCTTCCTGCTGCCGCACAGAATCGCTTCTTCGATCTCACCGGTTCCTACGTTTGGGCCGATCCCACGGGCGGCGGAACGTTCGAAGATCTCGCCGATCCCGCCGAGATCGAGTTCGACGCGTCGACCGGCTATGGCGCTTCGGTCAACTTCTTCATCGGCGATCGGCTGTCCATCGACCTCGGCGCGTCGGCGATTTCGCCGGAGACGCGGATTCGCCGTCGAGCCATCGGCTCGCCCGGCGGTGACGTCGAGATCGACATGATCCCGATCACCGGCATCGTGCAGTTCCACTTGGCGCCGAACGCTTTCATCGATCCGTACATCGGCGGCGGCGCGGCCTACGTGCTGTTCGACGACCTCGACGACCTCGGCCTCGACGATCTCGATCGCATCGACTTCAAGGATGACGTCGGCTTTGTCGTGAACGCGGGCGTCGGCATCCGGCTCGGCAATCGCTTCGGGATCGTGCTCGACGGCAAGTACGTACCGATCGAGGCCGACGCGACAGCCATCAACCTCGGCGAGACCGAAGAGGACGACACGCGCGTCGACATCAGCCCGATCATCCTCTCCGCCGGCTTACAGCTTCGCTTCTGAAATGTAGGGCGGCGGCTTCAGCCCGCCCCTCGGGAGGGCGGGTGGCGAATGACCGTAGCAACCCCCGCCCACGAAGGGGCGGGCTGAATCAAACTCTTTCGGCGCGTGGCTCTTCGACTTCGTGCGGTCGTCCCTCGCGCGGTGCTTCCGCCGCGCGACGCGCCATCATCGCGGCGCCTTCGACGGGCGGTAACGCGGGGGGCTGCAACGTCGCGCCGGGCGCGTCGCGTTGCAGATGCAGACGCATCGGATTGAGCAGAAGCTCGCCGGCGTGGAACGCGCCGCCTACGTAAGCAACCGGGAACTCCGTCGTCGTCATCTGCAGTCTGCGCGCGATGGCGAGAACGCAGTCCGCGAGCTCCGATCCGGCGCGCGCGAGGATGTTGTTTGCGACCGTATCGCCGATCTGTGCGGCTTCGATCACGAGCTGGCCGTAGCGCGCGATGTCGCCGACGTGCGTCGTGTTGGCGTAGACGAATTTCGGGAGATCGTCGGGGCTGCACATCTGGTATGCGCTGCAGAGAAGGTCGGTCATCGCCGTCGCGAAGCCGCGGCCGTCGTGTGCGCGCACGATCGCGGACAGACCTTCGCGCGCAATCCAGAAACCGCTTCCTTCATCGCCCAACGTGGGACCCCAACCGCCGGCCCGTGACTCTTCGCCCGCGCTGTTGCGACCGAACGCGACAGAACCGGTTCCGGAGATCACGACGATCCCCGCGCCGAAACCGACCGCACCGGTGAGCGCGATGCGCGCGTCGGTGTCAACGATGAAGTTGTCGCGCGGAAAGAAGAGGCGCAGCGAATCGATCACGCGCTGCCGATGCACCGGATGATCGGAGCCGGCGATGCCGCAGTAAGCGTACGAAACATCGTTGATCGCGATGCCCGCCTCGCGCAACGCGACGCTGACAGCGCGCTCGACGTTGCGGGTCGCCTCTTCGATTCCGACGCGCAGGTGATTGGACCCGCCCGCCAGACCGGACCCGACCGTGCGGCCGCTCTCATTCACGACGATCGCGGCTGTTTTGGTGGCGCCGCCGTCCACTCCCACGAAGTAAGTCATTGCGCGCTCGTGCATTGCAAATCGCCAACCGGGCCTTTCGATTGCACAGGAACTCTATCGAAAAAGGAGAACACATGAGACGCAACAAGCTTTTGCCGATTGCAGTCATTGCGGTGCTCGCCCTCGCAATGCTGTCCGTGACGGCGTGTAAATCGAGCGGCATGGCGGTGACCAGCCGCGGTCAGTTACTCAAGATCAACATCAACCATCCCGCCGATCTCCCTGAAGGGGGTACGGACAACCTCGATGTGGTGATCTCGAATCGCGGGGTGAACAACATCCAGGACATCCTGCTCGAAGTGGAGTTGCCGCCGCAGCTGGTGGTGATGGATCAGACCAACGACCGCGGCGTGAATGTGATTCACGCTCCGGGCTCGAACGTGTATCGCTTCACGTTCGGAAACATCCAGCCCACCGAGTCGTCGACGGTCCGCTTCAACGTCCGCACCGCATTCGGAACGCTGAGCGAGACCGGCAGTGTGAAAGCCACCGCATGGCAGAGCGGCCTGCCAGGGGACAAGCTGATCGAGACCGCGGTGATCAAGCTCCGACAGTAGGCAGTTTGCAGTTTGCAGTTGGCAGTTGACAGGAGTAGGAGGCAGCTCATTTCTCCTGTCGACTGCGTACTGTCGACAGCCAACTAGAATCTGCGGCATGGCGCAACCCGAACCTTCCCTTCACCTCGCCGCTACTCGTCGTGAGGATCTCGAGGATCGCAAGCTCCTCGACAAGCCTTCGCGTGCAGAAACGCTGCAGAGCGAATCGTGGCGCGTGCTGCGGATCACGAGCGAGTTCGTCACCGGCTTCGATCACCTCGCCGATGTCTATCCCGCGGTGTCGATCTTCGGTTCCGCGCGCACGGTTCTCTCCGATCGCTACTACGACGAGGCCGTCCGCACCGCGGAGCTCCTCGGGCAGGCGGGCTTCGCCGTCATCACCGGCGGCGGCCCCGGGATCATGGAGGCGGCGAACAAAGGCGCGCAGCAGGCGGGCGCTTTGTCGATCGGCTGCAACATCCAGCTTCCGTTCGAGCAACAGCTCAACGCTTACGTCGACAAGGCCATGACCTTCCGCTACTTCTTCGTTCGCAAGACGATGTTCATCAAGTACTCCGAGGCGTTCATCACATTTCCAGGAGGCTTCGGCACGCTCGATGAGCTCTTCGGCGCGCTGGTGCTCATCCAGACCAAGAAAATCTCCGACTTCCCGGTGATCCTCTACGGCAGCGAATATTGGGCCGGCCTCATCGACTGGCTGCGCAACCGCGTCCTCGGCGCGAACAACATCGCCCAGGAAGACGTCGACAGCATTCACGTCGTCGACACTCCCGAAGCCGTGCGCGACATCGTCGTCGCGTATCACCACCGGGCGGAGCTGAGCAGAGAGGATGGCACTCCGCTCGCAACCTGAAGCGGCGGGGGAGCCCAAATGCGTATCCAGGAAACCGATCGAATCTTGAAGGAGGCGCGCAGCGCGCGTCACGCGGCTGCTGGTCATCAGCCGCCGCAGGAGGAGGAAGGGTTGATGTCGCGCGCGTGGAAAGCGGTGTCGACTACGTTCCGCCGCCTTCTTCCTCTTCCGCCATCTCCGTCGGCGGCGCCTTCACCACCACCAGCACCCAGCGTACGCGGAAGCGCTCCGCCTCGAGCACGCTGACTGCGAGATCTCCCAGCTCCACCTTGTCGCCCGGCGTCACTTCGCGTCCGAGACGCGCGGCGACGTAGCCGCCCACGGTCTCTTCCTCCGGCTCGCCGAGATCGATCTTCAAGCGATCGGCGAGATCCTCGATCAGATAGTCGCCGCGCACGCGATAACGTCCGTTGCCGAGGGGCTCGATCTCCGGGCGCTCGCGATCGAACTCGTCCTGAATCTGCCCGAACAACTCCTCGGTGATGTTCTCCAGCGAGACGATGCCCGACGATCCGCCGTATTCGTCGAGCACGACCGCCATGTGCGTCTTGCTCTCGATGAACTGCGAGAGCAGCGAGTCGACCGTGCTGTTCTCCGGCACGAACAACACCTCGCGCTTGAGCTCCTGCAGACTTCGCCCCGGCCCGCGTAGTTGCGCGAGCAGCAGATCCTTCACGTGAATGAGGCCGACGGTGTTGTCGAGACTTCCGTCGCACAACGGATAGCGCGTGTGGCGCGTCGTACGAATGGTCTCGAGGTTCTCCTCGATCGTCTTCGTCGTCGAGAGGATCACCACGTCCGTGCGCGGGACCATGATCTGGCGCGCGGTGCGCTTCGAGAACTGGAAGACGCCTTCGATGATCTCGCGATTCTCCTCGGAGAGGATGCCCGCCTTCTCGGAGCCCGCGAGGATGATGCGCAACTCGTCGACCGACTGCACATCTCCTTCGCTGCCGTGCGGCGAGATCCCGAAGATCCGAAGCGCCGCATTCGTCACCGTGCGCAGCAGCCAGATTGCCGGATAGGTGACGATGAAGAACGCGTGCAGCAGATGGGCAGTCCACATCGAGGTCCCGAGAGGCTTCTCGATGGCGAGAAACTTCGGAACTTGTTCGCCGAACACGATGTGCAGCCCGGAGATGAGAATGAACGAGACGGTGATCGAGATCGAGTGCGCGATCGGCGCGGCGAAGACACCGAAGGAGCGCAACGCGGGCTCGAGCAGTTGCGCAAATGCGGGCTCTCCGATCCAGCCCAGGGCCAGCGACGCAAAGGTGATCCCCACCTGAGCGGCGGCGAGATAGCCGTCGAGGTGCTTGAGGATGCGGCGGGTCATCCTCGCGCGGGAGCTGCCGTGTTCGACTGCTTCGGTCAGTTGCGTCGGGCGCACCTTCACCAGCGCGAACTCGGCCGCAACGAAGAAGCCGTTGGCGAGCACGAAGAAGAAGGCGAGAAGGAGGTACCAGATGCTCATCGGGTGGACGTCAGTTTATCGGAGCACTTCGTCCAGCGTTCGCCAGAACCGCGGATACGACTTCGACACCACCTGCTCCTTCGCGATCGTCACGTTGCCGCGCGCGAGACCGGCAATCGCGAAGGCCATGGCGATGCGGTGGTCGTTGTGCGTTTCGATCGTCGCGGGGGCGTCGCTCCAGCCGGAATGAATCAGCAGCGCGTCGGGGCGCTCCTCGACGGTCGCGCCAAGTGCTCGAAGCTCCGAAGTAACGGTGGCGAGCCGATCCGATTCCTTCACGCGCAGATTCGCGACGTTGACGATCTCGACCGGCGACGACGCCAGCGGCGCGATCGCGGCGAGCGTCGGGACGACGTCGGGCGTCGCATTGCAGTCGAACGTGCCGCCGCGCAGGGTTTCCGGTCCCGTGACCGTGATCTCGTCGTCACGCACGTCTACCGTGCAGCCCATCTTCGCGAGGATGTCGACGAAGCCCGCGTCGCCCTGCGCGGTCGGGATCGCGAGTCCGCGTACGCGCACGGTTCCCTTCGTCGCGGCTGCGGCGGCGAACCAATAAGAGGCGGACGAGTAATCGCCTTCGACGGTGTACTCCGCGCGCTCGAGACGACCAGCGCGGACGCGAATGACGTTGCCGTCGCGTTCCACGCCAGCGCCGAATGTCTGCAGGATGTCCGCGGTGATGTCGATGTATGGCCCGGACGCGATCTGCGCGATGCGCAGCGTGATGCCGTCGGGGAGCGTCGCGCCTCCGAGCATCAGCGCGGAGACGAACTGGCTCGACGTCTCCGCGGAGATCGTCACGTCGAAGCCGCCGCGCATCTTCTTGCCGCGGATGCGGAGCGGCGGATAGCCCTCCTTGCCGGCGTATTCGACCTCCGCGCCGATCTGCATCAGCACGTCGACGAGGTCACCGATGGGGCGCTCGTGCATCCGCTCTTCACCGTGCAGCAGGAAGCGTCCCGGCGTGAACGCCAGCCATCCGGTGAAGAAGCGCATGGCCGTACCGGCGTTGCCGACGAAGATCGGCACCTCGTTCGCCGACATCGTCAGGCGCTCGCCGATGACCAGCTCGCGGTTGAACGCGCCGGTCGCGTCGAAGCCGAGGGTCTTCAGCGCCTCGAATGCGTAGCGCGTGTCGTCCGCGTCGAGACAGTTGCGGACGATGGTCTTGCCGCGCGTCATCGCAGCGAGAAGCAGCGCGCGCACGCTGTAAGACTTCGAGGGGGGCGCGGTGACGGTGGCGTTTATGGCCTGAGCTTTCGGGATCGTCTTCATCGAGCGATGAACGATGAACGATGAGCGATGAACGTGCAAGTCGAGGAGCGGTTCATCGCTCATCGTTCATCACTCATCACTCGAATTCCAGCTCCAGTCCGTCGTACGCGAGCCGCACTCCGGCGGGCAGTTGCGCCTCGAGCTCTTCGTGATCGACTTCGTGCGTGAGGTGGATGAGGTAGGTGATGCGGGCGCCGATCTGTTGAGCGCAATCGATGGCCTGACTCACGGTGAAGTGCGTCGGATGCGGCGGCGCGGGCCGGAGTCCGTCGAGCGCCAGCGTGTCGACGCCTTCGAGGAGCTTCATCGATTCCGGCGGGATGCCGTTCGTGTCGGTGATGTAGGCGAAAGGCCCGATGCGAAATCCGAGGATCGTCCAGTCGCCGTGAGTGACCGGGATGGGGACGATGTCGATGCCTTCGTGCGAGAACGCGCCGTCGATCTCGACGAGCTCGAGCTGCGGCTTGCCGCCGCCGAGCTGCGAGCTGTCCCAGATGTAGCCGAACGCGCGGCGAATGGCCTTCGCGGTCGGCGCGCTCGCGTACGCGCGGATCGGCTCGCGCTGCCGGAAGTTGAACGGGCGAATGTCGTCGAGGCCCATCAGGTGATCGGAGTGCGAGTGCGTGTAGAGCAGAAAATCGAGCCGCGGAATCGGATGCCGCAGCAGTTGGAGGCGGAGGTCGGGCGTGGTGTCGATGAGGAAGTGCTTCCCCTCCGCCTCGATCGAAACGGATTGGCGCAGCCGCTGATTGCGCGGGTGCGTGGACGTGCACACCCGGCAGCGGCAGCCGACGACCGGCACGCCCGTCGATGTGCCGGAGCCGAGGAAGATCACGCGCATGAGGAGGGGGATTCTATGCCGGACGTTCCCTCATCGCGTTTCGTATCAGAGGTCATGAAACGCGCGCTCGCGCTCGTTGCGCTGGTCCTGCTCGCGTCCAACGCCTCGGCGGCGTGGTGGCCACAAATGTTTCCTCGCTACATGCGTTTCCCGGTTGGGCAGACGCGGGAGGTGGAGGTCTGGGGGACGTGGTCGGGAATCATGGCGTGGCCGTGGAGCGACTGGGTGATCTACAGCACGAGCCCGAACATCGTCTCCGCGCCGCCGACCGTCATGACGAGCCCGAGCCAAAGAGTATTCGTGCGAGTCACCGGAGTAGCGCCCGGGACGGCAACATTGATGATCCGCACCTGGGACAAGGGTCCGGCCGCCACGATCGACGTCTTCTGCGGCACCGAGGATCCTATTCACGCCGCGGAGCCTCGAGTTGTGGGGACCATCGGCAGGCCGGTCACGCTGGAGGCGGTCACTCCGATCGCGCACCGCACGACTTTCGCGTGGTACCGCGGACATCAGGGCGATCAGTCGTCGCCGCTGTCGGCGTCGGGACCCGAGATCGCGTACACGCCTGCGGCAGGGACGCAGTACGTATGGGTCCTTGCCTCGACGCCGTGCTCGTCGAGCATGGCGGAGTTCCGCGTGGATGGGCATCCCGCAAGACGGAGAACGGCGCGGCGCTGAGTCGCCTCTTCGAGTTCCCTCTCCCCACCGCAGTGGGGAGAGGGTTAGGGTGAGGGGTCGTGCATCGTGCGAGGCGCGTCCCCTCACCCGGCGCTTCGCGCCACCCTCTCCCCGCAAAGCGGGGAGAGGGAACTCGATAGAGCGCTAAATCACGACGAAGTCCGAGGCGCCCGTCACCGGATCGATCCGCATCGCCTCGCCTGTCTCGTACCACGGCGGCAGCACCGTCACGGTCGCAGTTCCGGGGATCACGATCTTGTTGTGGAAGTGTCCGAAGATCACGTCGGTGAACCCTTCCCGCGCGCGCTTGCGTCCGTACTCCTGCATCAGCTCCACCGGCACGCGAGACTTGTGCTTGAAGTTCGTGCCGGAGAGCCTTCGCTCCACGCTATCGACGAAACTCTTCGCGATCTTCTTCGGCACGAAGTTCACGCCGAGCTTCGTCACCGCGTTCTTCGACGCGCGGCGCCAGAAGCGATACGGCCAGTCGCGATCGTTGATCATGTCGCCGTGGATGATGAGGTACTTCTTCGTCCCCGCGGGGATCGCGTACTCCACCGCGATGTCCGTCACCGCGTCTTCGACGAACGAGCCGTGCAGAAAGAAGTCGCGGTTGCCTTCGACATAGTGAATGCCGATGCCGCGGTCGCGCAGCTCGCGAAACTTCGCCATCACCTGATCGACCGACGCGGTGCGGAACTTGTCGTGCGCGATGAGGTAGTGGAAGAGGTCTCCGTTGAGGTACAGCGCGAGCGGTTGTAGCGCGGCGAGGCGGTCGAGCCACGCGTTCACCGGCTCGGCGCTGCCTTCGCCGAGGCCGATGTGCGAGTCGCCGATGACGTAGATCTGATTCAAGGCTCGAGCTCTTTCAACACGCTCTCGAACACCGCGTACTCCTCCGCGCCGAAAAGACAGAAGATCGCCTTGTGCAGGGAGCGTGCGCGGGAGCGGTAATCGAGCGTCGCCCGGAGCATGAGGCGCGCGCAGCGCTCGGTGGTGAACCCGAAGGAGCGCTTGCCGAGGACCGGAAGGCCGATGGTTGCGACCGCGAGCTCGTCGGCGCGCTCGAGCGCCTCGCGCGTAGCGTCGCGCAGACGCGCGTCGGCATCGGGATCCGTCCCGCGCGGCACCGGTACTTCGATGACGAAACGCGCCAGGAGATTGCCGCCGGTCATCACGGTCGCGCGGCCGTTCGAGATCGACGCCGGCGGGCTCGGCGTGACGATCGCGTCCAGCTTCAGCGAGGTGATGTCGGCGCGAAGAAGTTGAATGTGCATGTCAGTTGGCAGTTGGCAGTTGGCAGTCGGCAGGAGAGAAAGACAACTGCCGACTGCCAACTGTTTTCAAAGTGTCGATCTCAAATTCGCGCGTGGGCTTTCGGTGTAGGCCTGTTCGAGCGCCTCGACCGCTTCCGGAGGGGCATCCGGCGGCACGATGATGACGATGCGGGAGTAATGATCGCCGGCGCCGCTTTTCTTTTTCACGCCTTTGCCCGACAAGCGCATCGTGCGTCCGCCCCGCGTGCCGGGCGGAATGCGCATGCGCACCGGACCGTGGATCGTCGGCGCGTCCACTTCCGCGCCGCGGATCGCCTCGCCGACCGTCACCGGAAGGTCGATGTAGATGTCGTCGCCGCGGCGCTCGAAGAACGGATGCGGCTTCACGTGAACCGTGAGCTGGATCGCGTGCCCTCTGCGCGGCACGCGGATCTTCTGTCCGTCGCGGATCCCCTCGGGGATCTTCACCTTCATCGACTCGCCGTTGACCTGCAAGCCCATCGTGCTGCCGAGGATCGCGTCGCGGAACTCGATCGTCACCTCGGCCTGCATCTCGGGTTCGGGCGCCGCTTCGAAACCGCCGCCGCCACCGCGACCGCCGCCAAAGAGGTCGCCGAAGACGTCTGTGAAGTCGACCGTCGCCCCGCGGCGAGCGCCGCCGCTCGCCCTCCGTCCGCGACCCCCGCCGCCGAAGAACTCCGAAAAATCGAAGCCCGCGAAGGGATTCGCGCCTCCCGGGCCGAATGCTTCGCGGCCGAGGCGGTCATACTGCTCGCGCTTGTCTTTGTCGGAGAGCACCGCGTACGCCTCGGAGATCTCCTTGAACTTGTTTTCGGCTTCCTTGTTCCCTTTGTTCTTATCGGGGTGATACTTCTTCGCCAGATCGCGATAGGCCTTCTTCAACTCGGCCTCGGAGGCCGTTTTCTTCACGCCCAGAATCTCGTAGTAGTCCTTCTCGGCCATCTGGCGCGAAGTATAGAGGAGAGGTTGCGCTGCACCATGATCTTGGAAAGAATCTCGCACACGATGGCAATCGCATGTACGGACAACTAGCGCGCAGGAACGTACTGACCATGATTCTCGCCGGCGGACAGGGTGAGCGTCTCTTTCCGCTGACGAAAGATCGCGCCAAGCCCGCCGTGCCGTTCGGGGGCCGCTACCGCATCATCGACTTCGTCATCAACAACTTCATCAACTCCGGCTTCTTCAAGCTCAAGGTCCTGACCCAGTTCAAATCGAATTCGCTGATCGAGCACATCACCCGCACCTGGCGGCTCGTGCCGGAGATCGGCCAGTACGTCGACATCGTGCCCGCGCAGATGCGCCGCGGTCCGTTCTGGTTCCGCGGCACCGCGGACGCAGTGTTCCAGAACCTCGAGCTCATCTTCGACGAGCAGCCGGAGTACGTCTGCGTGTTCGGCGGCGATCACATCTACAAGATGGATGTGAATCAGATGCTGCAGGAGCACATCAACAACGACGCCGACCTGACCATCGCCACGATCCCCATGCCGGCGAGCGAGGCGCGGCATTTCGGCGTCGTGGAGATCGACTCCGATTACCGCGTCACCGGGTTCGTCGAGAAGCCGAAGGAAGGCGCGAAGACGATGCCCGACCGCCCGGACATGATCCTGTCCTCGATGGGCAACTACATCTTCAAGGCGAACGTGATGATCGACGTGCTGCAGCGCAATGCGCTGCGCAACGCCGGGGTCGACTTCGGCAAGGAGATCATCCCGGAGATGTACGAGCGGATGAAGGTGTACGCGTACGATTTCGCGACGAACTACATCGCCGGCGAGGACGCGATCAACCAGGGCTACTGGCGCGACGTCGGCACCGTCGATTCGTATTTCAGCGCGGCGCTCGACCTGGTGTCGGTGACACCGATGTTCAACTTGTATAACCCGATGTGGCCGCTGGTCTCCGCGCCGATGCACCAGCCGCCGGCGAAGTTCGTGTTCGCGGACTCGAAGTCGGAGCGCATCGGCGCCGCCACGGACTCGCTGGTGTCGGACGGCTCGATCATCTCCGGCGGCAGGATCAACCGCTGCGTCCTCCATCCGCGCGTGCGCATCAACTCCTACGCCGACGTCGAGGAGTCGATCCTCATGGACGGCGTGGAAGTGGGACGCCATTCGAAGATCCGCCGCACGATCATCGACAAGGGCGTCAAAGTGCCGCCCGGCACGGTGATCGGATACGAGCCCGAGCTCGACCGCGAGCGCTTCACGGTGACGGACTCGGGGATCGTGGTGGTGCCCAAGGGCGCAGTCATTGAGGAAAGTAGAGTGACGGTTTGAACGGAAAATCGAGAGCCGACGGCCGCGCCGTCGACGAGTTGCGCCCGGTCTTCATCCGCCCGAATTTCATCAAGCACGCGGAGGGCTCGGTGCTCATCGAGGTGGGCGACACGCGCGTCTGCTGCACGGCGTCCGTGCAGGAGAAAGTCCCGCCCTTCATGTATCGCACGGGCAAGGGGTGGATCACCGCGGAGTACGGAATGCTGCCGCGCGCCACGACGGAGCGCACGGATCGCGAGGCGGCGAAGGGGAAGCAGGGTGGCCGCACGATGGAGATCCAGCGCCTCATCGGCCGCTCGCTGCGCGCGGCCGTCAACCCTGAGCTG
>Ga0209382_10000514_pt1 | contig 63926 bp, 58 predicted proteins | sample SoiMetdeltSBSDD5_FD_187599 | JGI IMG/M metagenome (GOLD analysis project Ga0209382, IMG submission 187599) | Bulk soil microbial communities from a Populus tree surrounding site in Tennessee, USA - Soil MetaG P. deltoides SBSDD5 (SPAdes) (version 2) | ecosystem: Environmental > Terrestrial >...
ACGAGATCGAGATGAACATCCCGCGACTGATCGACCGCAGCAACCACGGTGCGATCTGGGCGCTGCACGACATGAACCAGGTCAATATCGAGAAAGTGCTCGCAATGGCGAACGTCCAGTTCTGCGAGCTCACCGGCTCGCTGGGTACGTTCATCTACATGGGCGAGTAGCCATCAAGAGTCATGGGTTCGCGTCCGGCGCCTCGCGCAGGATCGTGCGAATCGCGAGGATTGCCGCGGCTGGCGATCTTCGAAGGCACGAATAGCGACGTGAGCCTCATGACTGCACACCTAACGTTTCGGATACAGGAACGTCACCGTGAGACGCACGCCCCATTCGGGCGCGCCGCGCGGCGCTTCGACGTAGTACGCACCGCCCGCTTGCAGGCTCACGAGCTGCTTGCCGATCGGCAGGATCTGGCTGATGCCGAGATTGACCGGCGCGTTCCAGGCTGCGCGCTCCCAGTCGTACGTCGACTCGACGTTCATCGACACGGTGCGTCCCGGTCCGATGCGCCTGGCAACGAACGGCTGCAGGAACGTCGCGTTGATGTCCGCACGGTCGTCATCGCCCGCGAACGAAACGATGTGATTCGTGAGCACGCCGTAAGTCCAGCCTGCTGCCGTCTGACGGAGTGCGACGAACGTGGGACCCGCGCCCCAGCGATCGCTGCCGAGCAGATCGTCACTGGCAGTCGGGAGCAGGAACACCGGTCCGATGCCCCACGTCCAGCCGCCGGCGGTGAGCGCTTTCGGCGAGAAGAACAGGCTCTGCGTCGCATCGCCGATGCCCGATTGCTCGTCCGAGCCGGCGCGCATGTCCTGCTGTTTGATGATTGGCACGATGGTGCGCGAGATCAGGTTCCAGTCCTCGCCGATGGACATCGGCACGACCGGCTGCACGTTGATACGCAAACGATGCCCTTCGCCGTCCACGCCGGCGTCGTACTCGTCGTTGAACTGCACGGGCACGCTCGTGAGGCTGGCGATCGGATTCGCCACTTGCTTGGCCATCTCGTCGGCGTTCTGCGCGCGCGCCAGCGACGCGGTGGCGAGCGAGACGGCAATTGTGAAGTAGAGGCGGTTCATTGGAGTTCTCATCCCTCCCCCGCGGAGCGGGGGAGGGATGGGGTGGGGGCAGGGTTGCCTACGCTGCCTTGGCCGCCTTGCTCGCGAACCGCGGGAACAACGCGAGTGCGTTGTCGCGGTCGATCGCACGGCGAGTGGCGTCGTCGAGCACCTTGCTGCTTTCGAGTCCCGTCGTTTCGATCTTCACGACGCGCTCGTTCACCATCGGCCAGTCGCTGCCGAAAAGCACCTGCTTCATCGGCACGAACTCCTTCAGTGCCGCGAACACCTGCTCCGAAGTGGACAGCGCGGTGTCGTAGTACAGGTTCTGCAGGTAGTGCATCGCGCCCTTCGGTGCTTTGGTGCCGAAGTCGGGCAGCTCCATCGTGCCGAACGCCAGGCGCTGCGCGATGTACGGCACCGTGCCGCCTGCGTGCGAGATGATGTAGCGGATCGACGGGTAACGCTCGAGCGTGCCACTCGCGATCAGGTTCGCGACCGCGCGAGTCGTGTCGAGCACGAACTCGACGAGGCCCCACGGAATCGACAGCCTCGGCACGGTTGCACCCGGCACGACGGTGCTGGGATGGATGTGCACGATCGCCTTGCGCCGATCGAGCTCCTGGAACAGCTCGTCGAACTGCGGGTCGCCGGGATACTGGTTGCCGTAGCTCGAATAGAGCTGCACGCCGTCGAGCTTGAGCGTGTCGAGCGCGTATTCGACTTCGCGCACCGACGCTGCGGTGTCGGGCAGCGGCAGCGCTGCGAAGTAGCCGAAATGCGCCGGATCGTCATGAACGATGCGCGCGGCAAACTCGTTTGCTTGTCGAGCCAGGCGGACGGTCGTCGCGGTGTCGCCCCAGTAGACGCTGGGAACTGTGGACGCGACAGCGGCGGCGATGCCGTGGCGCTCCATCACTTCGCGAGCGACGGCCGGGCTCCACTCGGGGATCGGCGGGCCGCCGGTCCACTTGGCGCCGATGCGCTTGAGCTCCGCCATCAAGTCGGGCGGGAGGAAGTGGTGATGAACATCGATGCGTTGCGTATTCATGGTCGTTCTCCAGTTGATTACCAGCGATAAGCGAGACCGACGGCGGGGCCGTCGAAATCGAGACTTGCAATGGCGCCGTCGTCGCCGAGGTCGTAGTCGAGATGGCGATACGCCGCGAACACTTCGCCGCGCCCGGTCGAGTAGCCGATGCCGATGGCGGCTTGCCACGTGAGGTCGGAATCGCCGGTGCCGGCGTCGGCGTAGTACGGGATGAACCAGCGGCCGTCGGTGCCGAATTCGTAGCGGCCTTTCAGGCCGACGACGGCGTCGAGCTTGTTGTCGCTCGCTTCGGCTGCACCGCGCTGCGGCGGTCCGCCGAACGGGCTCAGGTCGACGTTGAACGAGTACTGCAGCTCGCCCGTGGCATCGAGAAAGCGCGCACCGGCGAATACGTCGAAGGTCGATTGCGCAGTGGACAGCGCGCGATAGTTCGCTGCCGCGGTCAGCACCCACGCCTTGATGTCGAGCGACGCATCGGCCGTGACGCCGGGCGGCAATGCAACGGCGCCGGCGCCGAGGCTGGTCGAGTCGGACACGGAGTTGCCGATGTTCATGTGGATGACATCGACGAACGTGCCCCAGCGCCCCCGCTGGGCTTCGAACGACGCCATGCCGACGAGCTTGGCGTTGTCGATCAGGTCCTCGGCCGCGATATCGATCTCGCTGCCGCCGGCGGGAAAGTTCGTCTCGCCGCCGATGTTCGGAATGTAGCCGTAGAGACTGGCGCGGAACTGCCAGTCGTCGTCTGCAGCCTGGGCGGCGGTGACGCCGAGCAGTAGCGAGACTGCGGCGGCGAGTCGGGTTGCGGATTTCATCGAGGTCTCCTGGTTGCGGGTTGAAGGTCGACGCCTTCCCCATCGCAAGTGATGTGCCAGGTGCTCGCAACGACGGCGACGGGATCGGCAAATGCCTGAATCTGCATACGAAACAGCAGAGGAGGGGTTGGTGGCGCGCGGCGGATGCGCGCACACACGCGCGAGCAGTGGTGGCTGTGAATCGCCACTTCTGGCTATCGGGAGCCGCGGAAGAAATCAGCCGTCGGCGTCGGCGACGACGAGCCCGTGCTTTTCGATACGCGAGCGAAGCTGCGCGCGGGTGAGGCCCAGCAAGCGGGCGGCTTTGGACTTGTTGTTGCCGCTGCGAGCGAGCGCGTTGACGATCAGCTCACGTTCGGCTGCATCCACCGTCATGCCAGTGAGTGCAGAAGGACGCGATGAATTGCTCGCCGCGGGCTCATCTGCGGTCACGCTGAGCGGCAGATGTTCCTTCGTGATCAGTCCGCCTTCGCACAGGATGACTGCGCGCTCGATGACGTTGCGCAACTCGCGAACGTTGCCGGGCCAGCGATATTCGAGCAGCCGCGCGCGTGCGTCATCGGCGATGCCGGCCGCAGGGCGGCCCACCGAGCGCGCAGCGCTTTCGAGGAAGGCATCGACTAGCAATGGAATGTCCTCGGTGCGAGCACGCAGCGGCGGCAGCGTGATGTCGAAGACAGCGAGCCGATAGTAGAGATCTTCGCGGAACGTGCCGCGCTCGATCGCTGCCTTGAGATCGCGATTGGTGGCGGCGAGCACGCGGATATCCGCCTTCAGCGTGCGCACGCTGCCGAGCCGCTGATACTCGCGTTCCTGCAGCACGCGCAGAAATTTCGCCTGCACGGTCGGGCTCATCTCCGCGACTTCGTCGAGAAACAGCACGCCACCCGTCGCTTGCTCGATCTTGCCCGCATGCACTGTCTGCGCGCCCGTGAACGCGCCGCGCTCATGACCGAACAATTCGGATTCGAGCAGCTGCTCGGGCAGCGCCGCGCAATTGAGCGCGACGAACGGACCGGTCCGCCGCGGCGAGCCGCGATGAATGAAACGTGCGACGACTTCCTTGCCCGTGCCCGATTCGCCGGTGAGCAGTACTGTGGTTTCGGTCGCGGCGACTTTGGTCGCCTGCGTCAGCACATCGTGCCAGCGCCGCGACTCACCGAGCGCCCGATGCGGGCTCAGCGCTTCCAGCTCTTCCGAAAGCTTGTGCACGCGCTCTTCGAGCAGCGCTGCACGCTCGTGCGCAGCGGCTGTGCGACGCGCTTCCTCTGCGAGGTTCTGGGCAAGCTCGTTGTGCGCGAGTGCTATGACCACGAGCTCGGCGACGACGAGCAACGCCTGCGCGTGCTGCTCGGTGTAGAGGTTCGGCTCGCGCGACATGATCATGACGGAGCCGAGACGCCGGGTGCCGGTCGTGAGCGGCACACGCAGCACCGAGCGATAGCCTGCGGCAGCGAGGCGGCGGTCGTTTTCGAACGTCAGGTCGAGCTCTGCGGGCGCATCGGCCACGAGCACTACGAAGCGATCTGCGTCCGGCCACAGCTTCGGCGAGAAACCTGCACGCGGATAGAACCTGTGGAGCAGCACGCGGAATTGTTCGTCGCCCGCTGCACCGAGAGCGCGAACCTGGTCGCCTTCGAGACGTACGATGCCCATCGCGTCGAAAGGGGCAATCGTGCGGCAAGCGCTGGCGACGCGATCCCAGACTTCGGTCACTTCGAGCGACTCGGCAATGGCCCGAGCCACGGACGCGAGTGCGACGTGGAGCTCTGTGGGGCCGGCCGGGCTGTCGGGCATGGACCAATTCTACGCCTGAACGCGTGCAAAACTGTTGCAGCGACGCTATCGTCCGCGCGGAACCGCACGACCAATCAGGGGAGAACAACAGTGCGCCGCTATTCCGCCGCAGTCGCCATTCTGCTCGGGGGTCTGATCGCCGGGACGCTCGACATTCTGTATGCGATCGGCTTTTCGGCCTGGCGCGGCACCCCGCCGCAGACGCTGCTCCAGTTCGTCGCCAGCGGACTGCTGGGGAAAGCCTCGTTCGACGGCGGCAACGCGACGGCCGCACTCGGGCTGCTGCTCCACTACGTGATGATGCTCATCATCGCCGCGATCTTTTATGGGCTGAGCCGGCAGCTCACATTCCTGGTGCGCAAGCCTTTCGTCTGGGGCCCGGTCTACGGCTTCCTCGTGTACTGGGTCATGAACCTGGTCGTGATGCAGCTGTCGGCGACGCCGAACAAGTGGCGTTTCGTGCTCCTCTCGTTCGCCACCGGCATCCTCGTCCACATGTTCTTCATCGGCGCGACGATCGCCTGGGCGGCAAGCAAAGGTCCAGATCCGCGGCCTGCCGCGGCTTGAGCTGCACGAGCTGCAGGTGGCCGATTCGCGAACCCTGCTGAAGCACCTGAAGGCGCACCTGCGCGCGCAGGGCATCACCTATCGGGAGCTGGCCAAGCGACTCCGGCTGAGCGAGCCGACCGTGAAGCGCGACCTGAGCCGCGGCCGGTTCTCGCTGCAGCGGCTGGATCACATCTGCGAAGTCCTGGACGTCACGCTGGAAGAGTTGCTGGAGCCGCCGACGCGCGCCCCGCCGCTCACCGAGCTCAGCGACGAGCAGGAAAGGGCGATCGTCAGCAAGCCGAAGCTGCTGCTGGTCGCGTACCTGACGGCGAACGACTGGAAGTTCCAGGAGATCGTCACGACGTTTCAGATCAGCGCCAGCGAGCTCATCGACATCCTGCTGCGGCTGGAGAAGCTGGGCATCGCGGAGTTCCGGCCGCCGAACCGCGTGCGCAAGCTCACGGCGCGCAATTTCTCGTGGCGCAAGGACGGCCCGGTGCACGAGTTCTTCCAGAAGCGCGTGGCCCCGGAATTCTTCGGCGGCCGCTTCGAAGGACCCGGCGATGAGCTGCGCTTCATCGGCGGGCTGCTGACGCGCGAGTCGCTGATGCGATTCAAGGCGGGCATCGATCGGCTCGCGACCGAGTTCGAGGAGCTGGCACGCACCGATGCGCGCCGGCCGCTCGCGGAACGCGACAGTTGCAGCGCCATCCTGGGCCTGCGCGCGTGGGAGTTCTCGGAATTCACGAAGTTGCGGCGCGGGCGGTAATTTCCGGCTGGACATTGCGGGTGGGTTGCGGTGATTCTTGGGGCCCAAGGACCCTCATCATGAGCGCCGCGATCCAATCCCCCCGCACAGTTCACCCGGACGAGGACGACTTCGGCCTGCCGGGCTGGATCTACCACGACCCCGATTTCTTCGAGCTGGAAAAGCGCTCGATCTTCCGCACGAGCTGGCAGCTCGTCTGCCACAGCAACGATATTCCGCAGGTCGGCGACTATCACCGCTTCGATCTGCTCGGCGAATCGGTCGTCACCGTGCGTGGCAAGGATGGCGGGCTGCGCAGCTTCTACAACGTATGCCGGCATCGCGCATCGCGACTGCTCGACGGGCAGAAGGGCAACTGCGGTCAATTCATCGCCTGTCCGTATCACCGCTGGACCTATTCGCTCGAAGGCAAGCTGGTCGCCGTGCCGCAGCGCTCCTCGTTCCGCGGCCTCGAGCTGGAGAATCACGGCCTCGCCCAGCTCGAGCAGGAAATCTTCCTGGGCTTCGTGTTCGTGCGCTTCGAGCCGGGCTTGCCGAGCGTGCGCGAGATGGCGGCGCCGTACGCCGATGAGCTGGCTGCCTATCGCATGGAAGAGCTCGTCCCGCAGGGTCGCGTCACGCTGCGGCCGCGCCAGGTGAACTGGAAGAACGTTGCGGACAACTACTCCGACGGCATGCACATCCCGGTCGCGCATCCCGGGCTCACGCGGCTTTTCGGTCGCAGCTACGCGATCGAAGCGCAGGAGTGGATCGACAAGATGTCCGGTGTCCTGCAGGACCAGATCAGCAGCAACTGGTCGGAGCGCTTGTACCAGCGATTGCTGCCGCCCGTCGCTCACCTGCCGGCGGAGCGGCAGCGGCTGTGGACCTATTTCAAGCTGTGGCCGAACGTGGCGTTCGACATCTATCCCGATCAGATCGACTTCATGCAGTTCATCCCGGTGTCGCCGACGGAGACCATGATCCGCGAGATCGCGTACGTGCATCCGGACAGCAGGCGCGAGATGCGCGCCAGTCGGTACCTGAACTGGCGCATCAACCGGCAGGTCAATGTCGAAGACAAGACGCTGATCGAGCGCGTGCAGGCCGGCATGGCGTCGAGCAGCTATACAGTCGGGCCGCTGAGCGAGAATGAAGTCTGCCTGCGCAGCTTCGCGCGGCGCATGCGACGCACGATCCCGGAGTGCCGTAAACCCTCGAAGTGACCGGTTTTCACCGGCGATTCCGATACCTTCAGCATGAGAGGGCTGTTGGTCGAGCGGCTGCGGTCGTTCGTATTCATCGCATTCGGTGCGAGCTTCGTGCTCCATCTCGTCGTGGCAGGCGCCGCGATTTCCGTCTTGCAGTTGCTCGACCGCGCGTGGGTCCTCAGCGGCGTCGTGCTGTTCGCTGCAGCTCTGGCCTACGCGGCCGATCGTCTCCGCGGCGACACGCTCGCATCCGCAGGTCGAACGTTCGATCGCGAACTGATGCCGGCTGCGATTGCGAATTCGCTCGATGCCTCGCGGGACATCAAGCTGCTGCGCTCGTTTGCCGGCGGGTCAGGCATGGTCGCGCTCTTCGACGTGCCTTGCTTGCTGCTCTATCTGATCGCGATCGCCTGGATCCATCCGCTGCTCGGCGTGGGTGCGCTGGCAGGCATTGCGCTGCTGACGTCCTGCCTGGCCATGGCGGCCGAGCTGCAGAAATCCGTACGCAGCGATTCGCTGCTGCGCGCGGCTCGCGTCGCACACGACGAGGCCGAAGATCTCGTGCGAGCTGCCGAAACGCTGGTCCCGATGGGAATGTCGCAAGCCGCGATTGCGGCCTGGTGCGAGCGACACCAGCACTTCCTTGCATGCCGTCAGGACAGCGACCGTGCATCGGCACGGCTCGGTGCGTTCGCACGAGCAGGAAGCCTGACCGTGCAGGTCGGCGTTCTCGCGCTCGGAACGTGGCTGGTGATGAGCTCTCGGCTCGGCGTCGCCGCTGTGATTGCCGCAGCGCTGTTGCTGGGCAAGGCGCTGCAATCGATCGAACTACTGATCGGTAACTGGTCGGCGATAACAGCGGCGCGCGGCGCATGGCTGCGATTGAACGGACGAGGAGTTTCGATCGTCGTGCCCGGCACAGAAACTCCCGTGCCCGCCGGTCGCGTTGAGCTCGGGCAAGTCTGCTACGCGCCGACCGCGGGTCGGCCGGCGTCGATCAGGAACGCCACACTGACGTTGGCGCCGGGAGAGAGCATTCTGATCGTCGGACCGAGCGGCTGCGGCAAGACCACGTTGGCGCGACTTCTGCTCGGTATGCTGCGGCCGCAGAGCGGCACCGTGCGTCTCGACAGCACGGATGTCGCACGCTGGACTCGAGCGGCGTTCGGACGGTGCGTCGGCTACGTGTCGCAGGACGTTCATCTGTTCCCGGGCACGATTGCCGACAACATCGCACGCCTTGGCGCACTCGACTCGACTCGCGTCGTCCTGGCCGCGCGGCAGGCGCATGTACACGAGATGATCGTGCGCCTGCCCGAGGGCTATCACACGGAAGTCGGCGATGCGGGGGGTTCCCTGTCGGCGAGCCAGCGCCGTCGGATTGCGCTCGCCCGCGCCCTCTACCCGAATCCGCGGCTGGTCGTGCTCGACGAGCCGGGTGCGGATCTGGACGCAGAAGGCGAGCTTGCGTTGGTCAAGACGCTGGCTGAGCTGAAGCAGCGCGGGATCACTTTGGTAATCGTCGACCAGCGTACGAGCCTGCTGGAGCACGTGGACAGGCTGGCGTTCCTGCGGGACGGCACGCTGCAACTTCTCGAACGGCGCGAACCTCAGTCGCGCCCGGAAGCTGCCGTCGTTCCACTACATCGCCCGGCCCCGCAACCGCTGTAACATGATCGCCTCGCGCGCCGCTGTCGCGGCAGTCGAGGTTGTCGTGGTGGAACCTGTGTCGGCCGAGCTGCTGGCGCGATGGACTTCGCAGTCCCATGCGCGCAACGGCACGCGGCTGTGCATTCGACCGTTGCGGCCGGACGATCGCGAGCGCGAAATCGAATTCATCAACTCGCTCTCCGAGCGCTCACGGTACTACCGGCTGATGACGCCGCTGAAATTCCTGCCGCCGCACCTGCTCGACCGGCTGATGGACATCGACTACGACCGCCGCATGGCGTTCGTCGCGACGGCCGAGCTGGACGGGCGCGAGCAGTTCGTCGGCATCGCGCGTTACGGAGAAACGGATCGCGCCGATACCGTCGAGCTGGGCATCACGGTAACCGACCGCTGGCAGCGGCAGGGTATCGCGCAACTGCTGTTCGCCGAGCTCGTGCGCTTCGCGCGCTGGCGCAGCATCCGGCGCATGGAGGGCATTGTGCTCCATGACAACCTGCCGATGATCGAGCTGGCGAAGCGGCTCGGATTTCATACCGCGCACGATTACGCGCAGCACCTCGTCGTCATCTCGCAATCGCTGGACTCAGGGCAGTAGCACTGCCGCACCTGTCAGCGCGCCTCTACGCAAGCGGTCGAGCGCATCGTTCGCCGCCGCGAGCGCGAACGTTTCCACCTGCGTCTCCACTGGAATGCGGCCCGCGAGCTCGAGGAATTCCACGCCGTCGCGACGCGTCAGGTTCGCGACGGAACGGATCGAGCGCTCGCCCCACAGCAGCGAGTACGGCATCGCAGGAATATCGCTCATGTGAATGCCGCCGCAGACCAGCGTTCCGCCCTTGCGCAGCGCGCGTAGTGCTAGCGGCACCAGCGCGCCGACTGGCGCGAAGATGATCGCCGCGTCCAGATCTTCGGGAGGCTGCTGGTCGCTGCCGCCGATCCAGTGTGCACCCAGCTCAGATGCGAATTGCTGTGCATCGGCGTCGCCCGGTCGCGTGAACGCGTAGATCTCCTGGCCGTGCCAGCGTGCGATCTGCGCGACGATGTGGGCCGCGGCTCCGAAACCGTAGATGCCCAGGCGATGAGCATCGCGCGCGAAGCGCCACGAGCGATAGCCGATCAGCCCGGCGCAAAGCAGCGGTGCTGCATGCGTGTCGTCGATGGAGGGTGGAAGCTCGAAGCAATAGCGCGCGTCGGCGACGACGTGTTCTGCGTAGCCGCCGTCGAGGTGATAGCCGGTGAAGCGCGCGCGATCGCACAGATTCTCCTCACCCAGCAGACAGAACTTACACTGGCCGCACGTATAGCCAAGCCATGGCACTCCGAGCCGCGTACCGAGCGGTATGCTGATCCCTGCGCCTTGCGCGATGACTTCGCCGACGATTTCATGGCCGGGTACGAGAGGCGCTCCGAGAAAGGGCAGATCGCCGTCGACGACGTGCAAGTCGGTGCGACACACGCCGCAAGCGCGAACGCGCAGGAGCACTTGGCCGGGTTGTACGACGGGCAGCGGCCGCAACTCCTGGACGAGTTGCGAGCGAGGCTGATGCAGGCGCATGCATTTGGAAGCAGGCGAGGCCATACTGCAAATTAACACGAAGCGGGGGACTCATGAGCGACACGTCACGACGTGAATTCATTGCAGGTGCAACGAAGGTCGCCGGCGTTTCCGCGATCGCAACGATCGCAAGCGGTGTGCCGAGTGTCGCATTCGGCGCGGTGCGCGAGAGCGCCGGCAAATCGGGCATCACGACGCCGACGAACGCGATCATCGAAACTGCCGCGGGCAAGGTTCGCGGCTACGTTCGCAACGGCATCTTCACGTTCAAAGGAATTCCCTACGCCGCTACGACCGCGGGCGAAGCGCGCTTTCTGCCGCCTGCACCCGTGACACCGTGGACGCAGGTGCGCGCGTCGATGAGCTATGGGCCGGTGTGTCCGCAGCCGGTGCGCGGCGGCTGGGGTTCCGATCGACTTTCGTTCCTCTTCGACTGGGATGACGGTCATCCCGGCGAAGACTGTCTGCGACTCAACGTGTGGACGCCGGCTGCCGACGACCGCACGAAGCGGCCGGTGATGGTGTGGCTGCACGGCGGCGGTTATGAGGCGGGCTCGTCGCAGGAGCTGCCGTCGTACGACGGCGAGAATCTGAGTCGACGTGGCGACGTCGTCGTTGTCAGCGTCAATCACCGCTTGGGCGTCTTCGGCTATCTGAACATGGCGGCGATCGGCGGCGAGAAGTACGCGCGCGCCGTCAATGTCGGCATGCTTGATATCGTGGCGGCGCTGCAGTGGGTGCGCGACAACGTCGGCCGCTTCGGCGGCGATGCCGCGAACGTCACGATCTTCGGTCAGTCCGGCGGCGGTGCCAAGGTTAGCACGCTGATGGCGATGCCATCGGCGAAAGGCCTGTTTCACAAGGCGATCGTTCAGAGCGGTTCGCAGCTCCGACTCGCGACTGCAGAGGCATCGGCGGCACAGGCTGCTGCCGTGCTGAAGGAGTTCCAGGCGCAGGGCATCGGGATCGAACAGCTGACGCAAGCGCCGGCGGCGCGGCTGGTCGAGATCGCGACCGTCGCGAAGAACAAACTGACGACCGTCAATGCGCGTGCATCGCTGTCCGAGAGGCTGGGCTGGCAACCGTGGCTCGACGGCACGGTTGTGACTTCGCATCCGTTCGATCCGCAGGCGCCGGCGCTCGCCGCGGACGTGCCGATGCTGATCGGCACGACGGTGCATGAGTTCTCACCTGCGGGCGCGGCGCCGGATCCGCGCGCGCTCACCGACGAATGGCTCGTCGCCGAGGTCACGAAGACGTACGGTCCCGCTGCGCGCGACATCGTGGCGGCGTTCAAGCAGGGACATCCAAGCGCACTCCCGTTTGAAATCGCCGCGGTGGTCAGTGCGACCGCGATGTTTCGTGCGCCGGCGGTGCGTCAGGCCCAACTGCAATCAGCGAATGCGCCAGCGTATCTCTACTGGTTCGCGTGGGAGACGCCCGTGCTCGATGGCACGCCGCTCGCTTATCACTGCGCCGAGCTCGCGTTCGCGTTCGACAACATCGATCGCTGCGCGAACGCGACCGGCGGCACGCAGGAAGCGCGCGAGTTGGCGGTGAAGGTCAGCCAGGCGTGGATTCAATTCGCACGCACGGGCAATCCGAATCACGCCGGACTGCCGCGCTGGCCCGCAGTGTCGGCCAGCGCGCTACCGACGATGATCTTCGACACGCGGTGCGAGGTCAGGAATGACCCCGACGCGAAGGAACGTGCCGCGATCGTGTAGCGTTACACGTGACAACACGCTTCGATGTTGTTTCCGTCCGGATCCAGCACGAACGCGCCGTAGTACTTCTCGTGATAGTGCGGTCGTGGCCCGGGCCCGCCGTTGTCGCGGCCTCCCGCTGCCATCGCCGCCTTGTAGAAAGCGTCGACGAGCGCACGCGTGTCCGCACGGAATGCGATGTGGACCGGCGGTGCGTTCGGTGTCGCGTTCTCGGCCAGCCAGAAGTCCGGTTTCGGCGGCACGCCAAAGCCGGCGACGCCGCGGCCGCCGGTCACTTCCTTCGGCAGCTCCATCATCAGCTGGTAACCGAGAGGCGCGAGGGCGCTTGTGTAGAACTGCTTGCTCTTGGCGAAGTTCGTGGCGACGACGCCGGTATGGTCGATCATCGAGAGTTCTCCTGCAGTTATCCCAACTGGACTGCCAGCATGGAGACCGAGCCGCCGTCCATGCCTTCGACGGGAAAGGTGATCGCATCGTTCGCAGCAGCGGCACCGAGCACGTACAGCAACGGCAGATAGTGCTCCGGCGTCGGCACGGACAACAGCGCGTCTTTCCCGAACGATCCGTAGTCGACCAGGGGCGGGTGTTCGCGGGCCTCGATGAGATCGCGGACCCTCGACTCGAAGCGCGTTGCCCAATCGTACGGTTCGACAGGGTGCTTGCCCCAGGCGTACGCGTGCAAGTTGTGCACGATGTCGCCGCTGCCGACGATCAGCACACCTGCATCGCGGAGCGGCCGCAGGCGCTGCCCGATCTCATAGTGGAAGTGTGGCGCGCGCGTTTCGTCGATGCTCAATTGCACCACCGGAACGTCCGCATTCGGAAAGACATGGCACAGCACCGACCACGTGCCGTGATCGAGACCCCAGCTCTGGTCGAGCGCGACCTCGAGCGGGGAGAGCAGCTCCCGGACCTCATTGGCGAGAGCCGGATCCCCTGGCGCGGGATACTGGACGGCGAACAGCTCGCGCGGGAAGCCGCCGAAATCGTGAATCGTGCGCGGCGCGGTCATCGCCGTGACCGCGAGCTGCGGCAAATACCAGTGCGCCGAGATGCACAGAACCGCGCGCGGGCGCGGCAGGCGCGTGCCGAGTGCGGCCCAGGCCCGGGTGTACTCGTTGTTTCCCAGCGCATTCATGGGATTGCCGTGACCGAAAAAGATCGCGGGCAGACGCGGATTTACAGGTGACATGGCTGTGGCATCATAACCCCGCTCGTCTGTTCAAAGATTCGTTGCGTGAAAATGGGGGATTGAGGATGCAGGGCAAGCCCACCTCAATTGATATTGCTTACCTGGCCGGTGTGTCGCAGCCGACGGTGTCGCGCGCCTTGCGCGGCAGCCCGATGGTCAGCGAAGAGACGCGGCGGCGCATCGAGTCGATCGCGCAGCAGCTCAATTACAAGGTCGACAAGAACGCTTCGAACCTGCGCTGCCAGCATTCGAACACGCTCGCGTTGCTGCTGTTCGAGGATCCCACGCCGGACGATTCGCTGATCAATCCGTTCTTCCTCGCGATGCTCGGCTCGATCACGCGCGCCTGCGCGCAGCGCGGTTACGACCTGCTGGTGTCCTTCCAGCAGCAGTCGGGCAACTGGCACGTGGACTACGAGGACAGTCGCAAGGCGGATGGCATCATCCTGCTCGGCTACGGCGACTTCCTCGAATACCGTCTGCGCCTCGAGCAGCTGGTGAAGCAGGGCACGCACTTCGTGCGCTGGGGCGCGGTGATGGAAGGTCAGCCCGGACTCTCGGTCGGCTGCGACAACTTCCACGGCGGGCAGGAAGCGACTCAGCACCTGCTGCGTCTCGGCCGGCGCAGGATCGCCTTCCTCGGACACGCGTCGGGTCACTACCCGGAATTTTTCGAGCGCTATCGCGGCTACAGCGAGGCGATCAAAGCTGCAGGCGCAAGCGTGTCCACCGCCTTGCAAGTCGATGCGATCACGATGGAGCAATCCGGTTACGAAGCCGCTTGCGAACTGCTGTCTCGCGGCGAGCCCTTCGACGCGATCGTGGCTGCCAGCGACCTGATCGCGATCGGCGCCCTGCGCGCGCTGCAAGAGCGTCGCATCGATGTGCCCGGCGCCGTCTCCGTCGTCGGCTTCGACGATATTCCGGCGGCGAGTCTCGCCAATCCCCCGCTCACGACAGTGATGCAGGACACGCGACTGGCTGGCGAAGCACTGGTCGATGGCTTGCTGCGTTCAGTGCATGGCGAGCCCGCGGAAAACAAGGTCCTGCCAACTCGGCTCGTTGTACGCCGTTCCTGCGGCGGATAAGAGAAATTCTTAAGTCTCCGGCACTCGCAGCACCAGCAACCCCGCGAGCATGAAGCTCACGCCGCCGAGCACCAGCGCGTAGATCGGGGCGCCGCCGAACAGCTTGGTCAGCAGGAAGCCGAGCACGCTCGCGGCGACGAGCTGTGGGATCACGATGAAGAAATTGAAGATGCCCATGTACAGGCCCATCTTTTGCACCGGCACGCCGTTGGAGAGCAGGGCGTAGGGGACGGAGAGGATCGACGCCCAGGCGAAGCCGATGCCGACCATGGCGAGCAGCAGCCACGATGGATCGTGAACGAAGCGGAACGAGATCAACGCGACGCCGCCGATGAAAAGATTGATGAGATGCGCGAGGCGCAGCCCGACGCGCGCGGCGACCATCGGAATGACTGCAGCGGCGAGCGCGGCGAAGCCGTTGTAGGCGCCGAACAGCACGCCGACCCAGTTCGCACCTTCGTTGTACGCGGCCGATTGTGCGTCGGTCGCGCCGAAGTGAACCTGCGTCACGGCCGCGGTCGTGTAGATCCACATCGCGAACAGCGCCAGCCATGAAAAGAATTGCACCGGCACGAGGCGCCGCATCGTAAACGGCATTGCCTCGAAGTCATGCATGACGCTGCCGAACGCGCTGGTCGGGCTCGCCACGCTCTGCACCAGCAGTGCCATTCCCCACGCGAGCACCAGAACGCACAAGATATAGAGTTGCTGATCGAGCGCAGCAACGCGTACTGCGGCAATGCCGAGGACGCCGACTGCGGTCCACGCCAGGCCCTTGCCGCGAATCACCGACGGCGCCGTCGCGACTCGAGGGGCTGCAGGCTCAGGTTGCGCGGCTGCGAACGAGCGCAGCGCTTCCGGCGGATACTCGCGAGAGCGAAGCACCGTCCAGCCGACCGCCGCAAACAGCACGATCGCACCAATGTAGAAAGAGTAGTGGACCGTATCCGGAATGCCCCCAACCGCGTCCGTGGTATTGCTCACACCCGCGCGCGTCAGCAACCACGGCAGCATGCTCGCGACGATTGCGCCGACGCCGATGAAAAAGCTCTGCATCGCGTAGCCCGTCGGCCGCTGCTCGCTGGGCAACTGATCGCCGACGAACGCGCGAAACGGCTCCATCGAGATGTTGATCGAAGCGTCGAGCACCCACAGCAGCCCCGCCGCGACCCACAGGGCCGATGAGCGCGGCATCAGCACCAGCGCGATCGAGGCGAGAATCGCGCCCGCCAGAAAATACGGCCGGCGACGCCCGAGCCGGTTCCACGTGCGGTCGGAGTAGTAGCCGACGATCGGCTGCACGATCAGCCCGGTGAGCGGTGCGGCAATCCACAACAGCGGAATCTGCTCGATGCTCGCGCCCAGCGTCTGGAAGATGCGGCTGACGTTGGCATTCTGCAAAGCAAAGCCGAACTGGATGCCGAGAAACCCGAAGCACATGTTCCAGATCTGCCAGAACGACAGGGCGGGGCGGGCGGCGGCAGCGGCGGAGTGCGGGGCGGCGACTGCGTCCATGGGGGTTCGTTCAGGGAGCTCCTGTCAGTTGAATACGTATGCGGCTGCGCCGGCCACATGAATACGTATGCGTGCAGTTGGCTTGCAACTGCGCTCAGGCCGAGACTGCGACTCATCAAATCGGCGGTCAGGGGTCATCGCTAGCGGACTGTAGGGGACCGCAGCGCGCCGAACAATCGAAGTGCGAGGAGTCACCATGAAAATTTCCCGTCGCGCGACCGGTCTCGGCTGCGCCCTGTTGCTTTCCGTCGGCACCACGACCGTTACGATGGCGGCCGAGGGGGACAACATCGAAGAGGTCGTCGTCACCGGCATCCGTCACGGCATCGAAGATGCGATCGAGATCAAGAAGGACAACGGCAGCATCGTCGAGGCAATCTCGGCCGAGGACATCGGCAAGCTGCCGGACACCAGCATCGCGGATTCCATCTCGCGCCTGCCGGGCCTCACTTCGCAGCGTGCCGAAGGGCGCGCCTCGGCGATCAGCCTGCGCGGCACCGACCCGGGCTTCACGACCGCGCTGCTCAACGGCCGCGAGCAGGTCAGCACCGGCGACAACCGCAGCATCGAATTCGAGCAGTATCCGTCCGAGCTGCTCAGCTCGGTCGTCATCTACAAGACGCCCGATTCGGGCCTCATCGGCCAGGGCCTCGCCGGCACCATCGACCTGCGTACGACGCGCCCGCTGAACTACGGGCGCCGCACGATGGCGTTCAACCTGCGCGGCGAAGCGAACTCGCATGACGACCTGGGCGCCGATGCGGACGAAAAAGGTTACCGCGCCAGCTTCTCCTACATCGATCAGTTCGCCGACGACACGATCGGCGTGACCTTCGGCGTCGCGCGACTGGTGTCGCCGCTCGCGCAGCGCGCCGCCGGTACGTATGAGCCCTGGCATGCCAACGGCACTCCGAGCAGTGGCCTGAAGAATCCGACCTGGGTCAGGAATCCTGGCGTCGGTCCCGATACCTTCGTGACGGACGGCATCAAGGTCCGTACCGACATGGGCGAGAACCGTCGTGACGGCGCGATGGCGGCGCTGCAATGGCAGCCGAGCGACAACTTCAACAGCATCTTCGACGTCTACTACACGCAGCGCAAGCAAGACGACGACGCGCGCAGCCTCGAAGTGAACCTCGGCGACTATCCGGCCCCGTGCTGCGACGGCGAAGCCAATGCGTTCCCGAACGGCACGCAGTTCGGCTATGCAAATCCGACGATCGTCGACAACACCGTCGTGGCTGCCGATCTGCTCCAGCGCGTGCCCCTCGCGCGCAACTTCCTGTTCAAGACGCAGGACAAGATCCTGGCGCTCGGCTGGAACAACGAATGGATTGCCGGCGACTGGACGTACACACTCGACGTCAGCCACTCGAAGGCGAAGCGCAACGAGCAGCAGTACGAGACCAACGCGCAGATCGCGCCGCTGACCAACGTGCCGGCGGGCGCGGCTCGCAACGTCTACGACAACGGCACTTTCTCGATCGTCGATCACGACGGCATGCCGCGGCTGAGCTTCAACCGCAACTACGCCGATCCGGCTGCCGTACAAGTCGGTCCGACGATCTACGGCGCCGGCTACAGCAAGATTCCGCGCATCACCGACGAGCTGACCTCCGGGCGCATCGACGTCGCCTATCAGTTCAACCGCTGGTGGATGTCGGACGTGCTGTTCGGCGTCAACTACGCGGATCGCGAGAAGGACAAGTTCCAGCCGGAAGGCGGCCTGAACACGCGCGGCGGCGCCTTCTTCCAGATCGCTCCCGAGCATCTCGAGTCGCCGACCAACCTGTCGTACGCCGGCGCAGGCAACGCGCTCGCGTGGAACGTGTCCGAAGTGCTGAACGCCTACTACGACCCGATCGTCTACGGCTCGCCGACCACGCCGGGCTTCGATTACCTGATCGGCAAGAACTGGAACGTGACGGAGAAGATCACGACCGGGTTCCTGCGCGGCAGCCTCGATCACGAGTTGTCGTCGACGGTCACGCTGCGCGGCAACGTCGGCGTGCAGCTGGTGAACACCGACCAGGAGTCGAACGCGACGCAGAAGGTCAACGGTGTCGTCGAGCCGTTCAAGGACGGCAAGGACTACACCGACGTGCTGCCGCAACTGAATTTCGCGTTCATGTTGCCGTCCGACCAGGCAGTGCGTGTCGGTCTCGCGCGCGAACTGGCGCGCGCCCGCATGGATCAGCTCAAAGCATCGAGCGAGATCGGCTACGACGCCGCGACGGGCCTGCCGGGCGGCTCGGGCGGTACGCCGCTTCTCGATCCGTGGCGCGCGAACGCATTCGATCTGTCGTACGAGAAGTATCTCGGGAGCGGTGCGTACCTGTCGGCCGCGGCGTTCTACAAGGATCTGAAGACCTACATCTATAACCAGACGGAACAGAGCTACGACTTCTCCGCGCTGCTGGCGGATCTGCCGCCGAACTACTTCCGGCCCGGCGTGACGCCGTCGCCCACCGGCAAGTTCACGCATCCGCTGAACGGCAAGGGCGGCAACCTGAAAGGCATCGAGCTCGCGACGTCGCTCACGGGCGATCTGATCGGCGACGCGTTCAGCGGCTTCGGCGTGATCCTCAGCTACGCGCACACCGAGAGCAGCATCACGATCCAGGATCCGCCGGGCAACAACTTCGTGACGGGCAACGGCCTCGGCACGATTCCGCTGCCGGGTCTGTCGGAAGACGTGTGGAGCGCGACGCTGTACTACGAGAACGCCGGCTTCTCGGCACGCGTCGGCACGCGCGCCCGCTCGAAGTACATCGGCGAGGTCACGAACTTCGCGAACGACCGCGCGCTCAAGTACGTGAAGGGCGACCAGATCACGGACGCGCAGATCGGCTACGAGTTCGGTCCGGGACGCCTGCAGGGCCTGTCGCTGCTGTTCCAGGTGAACAACCTGACCGACGAGCCGTACATCGCGTACGCTGTGACGGAGACGCGCCAGCAGGACTTCCAGGAGTACGGAAGGCAGATCCTGCTGGGCGTGAACTACAGACTCTAACGAGAACTAGAAGCGGTTAGCGGTCGGCGGTTGGCGGTTAGTGAGATGCCGCTGCCGCTGACCGCTGCGCGACAATAATGATTCGTGTCCTTCGTTACTCGTTGCTGGTGATGGCATTCGCGTGCGCGGCGAACGCGGCGGATGCCGTGCGTGAGCGTGCGCAGACGGAAGAAATCGTCTACTTCGTGCTGCCGGATCGGTTCGAGAATGGGAGTGCGGAGAACGATCGCGGCGGATTGAAAGGGGATCGGCTGCAGCATGGGTTCGATCCCACGTCGAAGGCGTTCTTTCATGGCGGCGATCTGAAAGGACTCACGGCGCGGCTCGACTACATCCAGGCGCTCGGTGCGACGGCGATCTGGTTGACGCCGGTGTTCAAGAACAAGGCGGTGCAGGGCGGGCCGGGCCAGGAATCGGCGGGCTATCACGGCTACTGGATCACTGATTTCACCAGCGTCGATCCGCACCTCGGCGACGAGGCGCAGATGCAGGCCTTCGTGCGAGCGGCGCACGGGCGCGGCATGAAGGTGTATCTCGACATCATCGCCAATCACACGGCGGATGTGATCGCCTACCGCGAATGTCCGACGGACAAGTGTCCGTATCGCTCGCGAGCCGAGTATCCGTATTCGCGTCGCGGCGGATTGCAGGGCGAGCCGATCAACGAAGGGTTTACCGGCAGCAATTTCGAGAAGCTGACGCGTCCCGATTTCGCCTATACGCCGTATCTGCCCGCGGGCGAAGAGCGCATCAAGGTGCCGCAGTGGCTGAACGATCCGCTGCTGTATCACAACCGCGGCAACACGACGTTCGAGGGCGAAAGCTCGGAGATGGGCGACTTCGTCGGCCTCGACGATCTCATGACCGAGAATCCCCGCGTCGTGCAGGGCATGATCGACATCTACGGCGGTTGGATCGATCGCTATGGCGTCGACGGCTTCCGCATCGACACCGCGCGGCACGTGAATCCGGAGTTCTGGCGGGCCTTTGTGCCGGCGATGTTGCAGCGGGCGGTGGCGCAGGGCATCCCGCACTTTCACATCTTCGGTGAAGTTTCGACCTCGAATATCGATGTCGCGCTGCTGGCGCGTTACACGCGCGACGCCAAGCTGCCCGCAGTTCTCGACTTCGCGTTCGCGAACGCAGTACGCATGACGGTCGCGGGAGATGCCGGCACCGACAAGTTGGCACGGTTGTTCGCAGACGACACGCTCTACGAAGGCGGCGCGCAGACGGCGCTGCAGTTGCCGACTTACGTCAGCAATCACGACAGCGGTCGATTTGGGTTTCACGTGCGCGCCGCGCGGCCGCAGGCAAGTGACGATGAAGTGTTGAAGCGGGTGCTGCTTGCGCACGCGATGTTGTTCACGCTGCGTGGGGTGCCGGTTGTTTATTACGGCGACGAGCAGGGGTTCACCGGCGTCGGCGGCGATCAGGATGCGCGGCAGGACATGATGAAGAGTCGCACGGCGTCCTATCTCGCCGATCGAAGAGTCGGGCTGAAGCCCGACCTACAGGGCAACCCACAGCGTTCGAACTTCGATCTGGAGCACCCGATCGCGCGCGCCATCGTCAAGCTCTCGGCGCTGCGCCGCGCGCACGCCGCTTTGCGCAGCGGGCGGCAGCAGGTCCGCAACTATTCCGATTCCCCGGGGCTGTTCGCGGTCTCGCGGCTCGATCCGGCCACCGGCCGCGAGATCGCGATCGCGTTCAACACTTCGCTGCAACCGCTCTCGACCACGATGGAGGTCGACAGCACTTCGCGCCGTTTCATCGCGCTGTACGGGCACTGCGAGAGCGAAGCGGCCGCCCCGGGATCCTATCGCGTCACGTTGGCGCCGCTCGACTTCGTCGTGTGCGCCGCCGCCGGAGACGGCACATGAGTGCGTCCCCCCAACCGACCCCACGCGTCGCTCCGACCCCCGGGCGCGCGTGGTGGCTCGGCGCGCCGATCTACCAGATCTATCCGTACAGCTTCGCGGATTCGAACGACGACGGCATCGGCGATCTGCCCGGCATCACGGCGCGTCTCGAACACGTCGCCTCGCTCGGCGTGGCCGCGATCTGGCTCTCGCCGTTCTTCACGTCGCCGATGAAGGATTTCGGCTACGACATTTCCGACTATCGCAATGTCGATCCGCGCTTCGGCTCGCTCGCGGACTTCGACCAGCTCGTCGCGCGCGCGCATGCGCTCGGCCTCAAGGTCATCATCGACCAGGTGTACTCGCACACCTCGGATCAGCACGAGTGGTTCCGCGCAAGCCGCGCGAGCCGCGACAATCCTCGCGCTGACTGGTACGTGTGGGCGGACGCGCGGCCCGATGGCTCGCCGCCGAACAACTGGCAGTCGGTCTTCGGTGGGCCGGCCTGGACGTGGGACGCGCGGCGCGGCCAGTACTACCTGCACAATTTCCTGGTCGAGCAACCGGATCTGAACGTACACAACGCGCGCGTGCAGGACGAGCTGCTCGAATGCGCGCGCTTCTGGCTGGAGCGCGGCGTCGACGGATTCCGGCTCGACGCGGTGAACTACGCGATGCACGACCCGGAGCTGCGCGACAATCCGCCTGCGCCGCGCGACGGCCGCATGCGCACGCGGCCCTGCGATTTTCAGCTCCTGCTGTACAACAAGTCGCATCCCGACATTCCGCTGTTCATCGAGCGCATTCGCGCGCTGGTCGACAGCTATCACGACCGCTTCACGGTGGCTGAAGTCGGCGGCGCGGACGCCGAAGCGGACTTGAAGAGCTTCACCGCAGGCACCAAGCGGTTTCACAGCGCCTACGGCTTCAATTTCCTGCAGGCCGATCGGTTGACGCCGCGACTGGTCGAGCAAGCCGTTTCCGCATGGCCCGATCAGGCCGGCACCGGTTGGCCGAGTTGGGCGTTCTCGAATCACGACGCGCCGCGAGCGCCATCGCGCTGGGCGAGCACGCCGGACCGTGCAGCGATGGCGCGCGTCACGATGCTGCTGCTCACCTGTCTGCGCGGAAACATCTTCATCTATCAGGGCGAGGAACTCGGGTTGCCGCAGGCGCACGTGCCGTTCGAGCAACTCAAGGATCCCGAGGCGATTGCGAACTGGCCGCTGACGCTCGGCCGCGACGGTGCGCGGACGCCGATTCCGTGGCGATCGACCATGGCTACTCACGGGCACTCGTGGCTGCCAGTAGCCGCGGAGCATCTCGCGCTCGCAGTCGATCGGCAGGAGCACGATCCGCAGTCGCAACTTGCTTTCACGCGTCGTGCGCTGGCGTTGCGCAGCAGTAGCGACGCGTTGCTGACCGGCACGATGAAGATCGTCGAGGCGTCGGACGCAATCCTGGCATTCGAGCGCGCGACCTCGACGCAGCGGTTGCTGTGCGTCTTCAATCTCGGGCACGATGCGCGCTCGTGGCGTCCAGCGGAGGCCGAGCGGTGGCGTGTAATCGAGCGGTCGGACGGCAGCAGCGGTTGGACGTTGCCCAGGCTCAGCGGCTGGGTTGCGGAGTGGGGGTAAAGAGAATGCTCTCGCCAAGACGCCAAGAACGCCAAGTCAATCCAAGAAGAATTCATGGTCTTCCGAATTAGACTTTTCCGACCTTGGCGCTCTTGGCGTCTTGGCGAGAGTCTATTTCTCCTGACGCTATGGATCAGCGTGGCGGGTGCCGAGACACTCGGCACAGTGAGCTCACCGAGCAACGTTCTCTCCGTCAGCGTGACGGTCAACGACGAAGGTCGGCCGGGGTATTCGATCACGCGCGGTGGCCGTGAGATCGTCACCGAGTCGCGGCTCGGATTCCTGCTGACCGACGCGCCGAAGCTGGAGCGCAACTTCCGCGGCGATCGCGTCCAGACGCGCAGCTTCGACGAGACCTGGGAGCAGCCCTGGGGCGAGCGGCGCTACGTACGCGATCGCTACAACGAGCTGCGCGTCAAGTTGGTGGAGAAGAACGCGCCCGGTCGTGCGCTCACCGTCGTGTTCCGTGCGTTCGACGATGGCGTCGGCTTTCGCTACGAGTTTCCGGATCAGCCGCAGCTTCACGACGTCAACATCGGCGAGGAGCTGACCGAGTTTGCGATCGCCGACGCCGGCACCGCCTGGTGGATTCCCGGCGGCGAGTGGAATCGTTACGAATATCTCTATCGCCGGACCGCGCTCGACGAAGTCGCGCAGGCGCATACGCCGTTGACGATCCGCACCGACGCGGGTTTGCATATCGCGATCCATGAAGCCGCGCTGGTCGACTACTCGGCGATGTGGCTGCGGCGCGTCGACGGCACGCGACTGAAAGCCGTACTGTCGCCGGCTTCGCAAGGCGCGAAGGTCAAGCGTGTCGCGCCGTTCAACACGCCTTGGCGCGTGCTGCTGATTGCCGGGAATGCAGGCGCGCTGTACATGGCGTCGGATCTCATCCTCAATCTCAACGAGCCGAATCAGCTCGGCGACGTGTCGTGGTTCAAGCCGTCGAAGTACATCGGCATCTGGTGGGGCATGCATCTCGGCGAGTGGAGCTGGGCGTCCGGTCCGCAGCACGGTGCCACGACCGCGAACGCGCGCCGCTACATCGACTTCGCTGCGAAGAACGGCTTTCGCGGCGTGCTCGTGGAAGGCTGGAACGTCGGCTGGGACGGCGACTGGTTCGCGAATGGCGAGACCTTCAGCTTCACGCAGCCGTACCCCGACTTCGATCTCGAAGGGCTCGCGGAGTATGCGAAGCGCAAGGGTGTGCACCTGGTCGGTCACCACGAGACGTCCGCCAACATCGCGCACTACGAGCCGCAGCTCGCGGCCGGCCTCGACCTGTATCAGCGGCTGGGGATCGACAGCGTGAAGACCGGCTATGTTGCCGATGCCGGCGGCGTCAAGGCGCTCGGTGAGGACGGCAAGATTCATTTCGAGTGGCACGACGGCCAGGTCATGTCGCGTCATCACCTGAAGGTGGTCATGGAAGCTGCGAAGCGGCACATCGCTGTCGTCGCGCACGAGCCGATCAAGGACACAGGCCTGCGGCGCACGTACCCGAACTGGGTGTCCCGCGAAGGCGCGCGCGGCATGGAATACAACGCGTGGGGCAATCCGCCGAACCCGCCGGAGCACGAAGCGAACCTGGTGTTCACGCGCATGCTCTCCGGTCCGTTCGACTTCACGCCCGGCGTGCTGAGCCTGAAAGGGAAGGGCGGTCAGCCGTTTCAATCGACGCTGGCGAAGCAGCTCGCGAACTACATCATCCTGTACGCGCCACTGCAGATGGCCGCGGATCTGCCCGAGAACTATCGCCGGTTTGCGGCGCCGTTCCAGTTCATCAAGGGCGTGCCGACCGACTGGGAGCAGACGCTCGTACCGAACGGCGAAGTCGGCGACTACGCGACGATCGTGCGCAAGGATCGCAACAGCGACGACTGGTATCTCGGCAGCGTCACGGACGAGAACGCGCGCACGCTGGAAGTGAAGCTCGACTTCCTCGACGCTGCTCAGCGCTATCGCGCGCACATCTATCGCGATGGCGCGAACGCGGATTGGCGCACGCATCCATTCGCAATCGCCATCGAGCGCCGCGAAGTCCGCCGCGGCGACATGCTGCAACTCAAGCTCGCCCCCGGCGGCGGCCAGGCCATTCGATTCCAATTGGTGCCGGGAGAGAAAAAGGGGTAAAACTCAGCACCGCAGCAATTGCTGCACCGCTGAGTTTCCCCCGATTTTTTCTCCCGGCACCTATCCATAGGAGGGTATATGCGAACAAAGATCCTCGTCGTGGGTTCCAGTGTATTGCTGGCATTCGGCAGCGCGCTCGCACAGGACGCGCCGAAGCCCGGCCCGGAGCAGAAGACGCTCGGCTATTTCGCGGGCAAGTGGACCAGTGAAGGTGAGATGAAGCCGGGTCCGTTCGGACCGGGCGGCAAGATGACGAGTGTCGACACCTGCGAGTGGTTCGCTGGCGGCTTCCAGCTCGTGTGCCGCGGGCAGGGCGGCGGTGCGATGGGCCCGATGACGACGCTCGGTGTCCTCGCCTACAACCCCGCCGACAAAGCCTATACGTTCTACGGCATCGACAGCACCGGCATGACCGACTACTCGAAGGGCAAGAAGGCCGGCAACACCTGGACGTTCACTTCGAAGTCCGAGGTGAACGGCAAGCCGTTCCACTCGCGCTACACGATGGTCGAGGGCTCGCCGACTTCCTACACGTACAAGTGGGACATGTCGGAAGACGGCACGAAGTGGACGACGATGATGGAAGGCAAGTCCACGAAGAAGACCGAGTGAAACCCAACTGCGTGCTGCTGCGTCCGAACGAGCACATCACTCATTCGGACCAGCAGCACCATGACAGTTGCATCTCTTTTCCTTGGTACAGTCGCTCTCGCCGCCACGACGTGCTACTCGGGTGCGTACCGACTTCCTGGCGGCGACTCCATCATCATTTCTCCGAGCGACGAAGGCGCGTTGCGCTATCGCGTGTCGGATGGACGCAGTGGTCGTCTCTATCCCGACGACGACAAGCACTTTCACGGCGGACCCGGCTGGGCCTCGCGTGAGCCGCGCATCGCCGACGCCGCGTTCGACGAATGCCCGGGCGAGCGCCTCGAGTTTCATCTGAAGGACGGACCGGCCGGTGTCGCGCGACGCGTGCCGGTCACGAAGAAAGCCGGCACCTTCTCCAGCATCGGCAATACGCTCTACGGCGAGCTGTTCGCGCCCCAGAACCCGAAAGCTCTCGTAGTGCTCGTCTTCGGCTCGGGCCAGGACAGCGCGGTCACGTACAACTACGTGCAGCACTTGCTGCCGACCTACGGGATAGCGGTGTTCGTCTACGACAAGCGTGGCACCGGCAAATCGAACGGCCGCTTCACCGTCGACTTCAGCGAGCTCGCCGACGACGCACTCGCGGCCGTCGCATACGCGCGCAAGCTCCTCGATGCACCGGGCGTGCCCGTCGGCTTGATGGGCGAAAGCCAGGGCGGATGGATCGCGCCGCTCGCTGCAGTTCGCGCGCCTGCCGACTTCGTTGTGGTGTCTTATGGGCTTGCGATCAGTCCGCTCGACGAGGATCGCGAGGAAGTGTCCGGCGAGCTGCGTGCAAAACACTACGACGACAGCGTGATCGCGAAAGGTCGGGAGCTCACGTCCATCACCAGTCGCATCATGCTGTCGCGCTTCACCGATGGCCTCGACGATCTGCGGAAGTTCAAGGCCGCGCACGCGAACGAGAAATGGCTGGGCGAAGTGGAAGGCGACTTCACCGGACCGCTGGTGCGTTCGCCGGACGAACAGTTCACCGAGCTGCGCAGCGCGCTCGGCTTCGATGCGATTCTCGACTACGACGCCCAGGCAGCGCTGCGACGAGTCCGCGTACCGATGCTGTGGATCGTCGCCGGCAAGGACACCGAAGCGCCGCCCGCGCCGACGCTGGAATTCCTGCGGACGCTGCAGACCGCGCCACCGCAGCTCGACATCGCGATCTTCCCCAACGCGGATCACGGCATTCTCGAGGAGGGCGAGCAGAACGGTCAGCCCTTCGCCAGGCAGTCAGCGGGGTATCACGACCTGCTGGCGCACTGGATTCGCACCCGCAAGCTGGACGGCAAGTTCGGCACGGCGATCCTGCAGCCCGATCCCATGGACAGGGGATCCCAATAGTTCTATCGACGCGAGTATCCTCGGCACCGTATCGTGCGTTGTCGCGAAACGGTGCCGCGCATGCAAATCCAAGGCTTCACAGTTCCGTTCTGGGTCGCGTCCGGGATCCTGGCGGCCGGCGCTGCCTGCGCCGCCGACGCGCAACCCGACATCGAGGGGATCTGGACCGGCGGTACGCTGACACCGTTCGAGCGGCCAGCCCAGCTCGGCACGCAGTTGCCTGAAGGCGACCGAGCCGAGCATCAACGCGCGGCGACCGAGAAGTTCTGGGCCGCCGGCCACAAGCCCGGCGAAGTCGGTCGCGACAACGATGCGTTCATCGACCAGGACCTGAAGATCCTGCCGAACGGCCAGACCTCGCTGGTGGTCGAGCCGGCCGACGGCAAGGTCCCGCTGCGGCCGGAAGCGATCAAGCGCCGCGACTTCAACCAGAGCAACTTCGATTCGTACGAGACCATGAGCCAGTGGGACCGCTGCATCACGCGCGAGCCCACGACGATGTTTCCGGTCGTGTACAACAACGCGTACCAGATCGTGCAGACTCCGGGCTACGTGCTGATCGTTGCGGAGATGATCCACGACGCGCGCATCATCCCGATCGGGCGCGCCGGGCACAACGATCCGCGCGTGCGCTCGTGGGGCGGCGACTCAATCGGTCACTGGGAAGGCAAGACGCTGGTCGTGGAGACTACGAACTTCAACGGCCACGGCTGGATCGCGACCGGCCAGAATGCCGTGCCGGTGCGCGGCGTACCGGTCAGCGAGCAGATGCGCGTCGTCGAGCGGTTCACGCGCGTCAACCACGACACGATGCAGTACGAGATCACGATCGACGATCCCGTCAGCTACACCGCGCCGTGGAAGATCGCGTATCCGCTGGCGCGCGACGAGAAGTATCAGATGTTCGAGTACGCGTGCCACGAGGGCAATCACGCGATCGAGCTGATGCTGCGCGGCGCGCGCGTCCAGGAACAGACGTCGAACTAGCCCACTTCTATTGACGATTGACGATACTGAAGATATTGCCGTCCGGGTCCTTGAACCATGCGACCTTCAGATCTGCCCCGTCGGCGACATGCACATCGCCCTTCAGCTTCAGCTCCGGCATGTCGTAGTGCTCGAACGCCACGCCCTTCGACTTCAGCTCGCGCACCTCACCCTCGACGTCGTCCACCGCCCACGTGACCGCAGTCGCCTTGTTGGTGCCGGCGAACTGCGAGCGGTAGACATTGAGACGCGAATCGCCGTTCTGGTACACGGCCACTTCGTCGCCTTCCGCATCGATCTGCTTGAGGCCAAGCGTGCCTTCGTAAAACTTCTTCGCTGCAGCCAGGTTTTTGACCGCAACCGTCGGAATGGCGTCGTATTTGCTGAGCATGATGGTTCCTCCTTTTCGTCAGGTGCCAGAATTCAACCCGCGCGGCGCGAGAATGATCCAATCGCGCCTGATTTCCCGCGGGCTGTCGGTACACTCAGCACTGAACCTGTATAAGGTGCCTCGCAATGACACAGTTGAGCGCCAACGAAGCCGCACAGTTCGCACAACGCTGGTTGCCCGCGTGGAGCGGCAACGATCCGGAGCGGCTCGCCGCGTTCTATTCCGACGATGCGCTGTACGTCGATCCCGGCATTCCCGCCGGCGCGCGCGGCAAGATCGAGTTGCTGGCTTACTTCCGCAAGCTCCTCGCGCACAACCCGCACTGGGTGTGGACGCAGCTCGAAGCGATCCCGATGGAGGACGGCTTCCTCAACAAGTGGCTGGCGAAGATTCCGGTCGGCGCGAAGACGCTGGAGATCGTCGGCGTGTGCCTGGTGCAGCTCGATGCGGCCGGCAAGATCCGCCGCAATGAAGTGTATTTCGACCGGAGCGAGCTGCTCGCCGAGATCGCGCGCTACCGGCAGCAGAAGTAGCTATTCAGTCCGGCCCGGCGAGCGCGGCCCAGAACGCGTCGTAGCTCTGCAAGACTGCCGGATTCTCTTTGACGATGCCGACGACCTGGCGCGGGATGAGCTTCAGGTGATCGAGCATCCCTGCCTCGTTCATGCCGTTGGCGCGGGCGAACTCGCGGAAGATCGCGAACGACCGTGCCTCGTACGCATCGACATCGATGTCCGTGCCATTCGCGAAGGTCTTGACCGTCTCGTCGTAGTAGGCGTGCATGTGTTGCGAGCGTTTCCACTCGCCGGCGCCCTGGATGTCGACGGTCGTCGGCTGTGGATCGTGCTGCTGAGGGGGTTCGTGTGTGCAGCCGCCGAGGATGAGGAGGGCTGCGAAGAGGAAGATGGGTTTCATGTGGGTGATTATGGCGCAAAAGAAACGGCGGGCCGAAGCCCGCCGCTGTAGGTCGGGCTTTAGCCCGACAATCCGTACATCAAAAGTCGGCTGTCAGGCCGAGGAAGACATAGCGGCCGAGGGTGTCCCACACCTGCGGGAACGTGTTGCCGTTGCAGAACACCGGAGGGCAGGTGCTCTGGCCGACCAGCGGCGGATCCTTGTCGAGCAGGTTGTTGATGCCGAGCCGCCCGGTGACGTTGCTGAACACGCCCACTTCGCTCAGGGTGTAAGAGCCCGTCAGGTCGAGGTAGCTGCGCGAGCCGAGGTGCTTGTCCGTTTGTCTCACGGGCGCGGACAGGTTCGGGTCCGAGCTCGTGCGGTCGTCGTCGACCGCGGCGATGTAGCGCCAGGTCAGCGCCACGTCCACGTCCCATGGCGTCGTCCAGTTCGCGCGCAGCTTGTGGCGCCAATCCGGAATCGGCGTGCCGCACACCACGCCGTACAGACCGGCGCAGTCGTACTTCGGCGAGCCCGGCAGCGGCTCGGTCAGGTACTCGTCGACGTACGTGCCGATGAACTGCAGGCCGAGGGTGCCGGCGCTGCCGACCTCGAAGCGATAGTTCGCCTCGGCATCGATGCCTTTGATCTGCAGCGAGCCCGTGTTGAGGATCGGGTCGTCGACGAAGCCCGAGTCGCCGAGCCAGATCGAGCCGTTGCCCGAGCGATGCACCATGCCGCAGTAGGTCGGATCGGCCGTCGTCAGGCACTGCCCGAGGATGAAGTCCGAACCGAGGTTGTTGATCAGCTTTTCCACCTTGATGTCGTAATAGTCGACAGTAAAGCTGAAGCCCGGCAGGAAGCTCGGCGTCACGACGAAGCCGTACGAGTATGTGTCGGACGATTCCGGGTCGAGATGCGTGTTGCCGCCTATCAAGCCGTTATATTGCGCGGCCGGGTTCGCCAGGATGTTGCCGTACTGCGCGGCCGTCACGCCGCTGCGTGCGCATTGCTCGAATGTTGCAGCAGGAGTGCCGCCGAGGTCGTTCGCGCACGGATCCGTGTTGCCGTCGAGCTGCACGCGAGGCTGCAGGAACAGCTCCTGGATGTTCGGCGAGCGCACGGCACGCTGATAGCTACCGCGCAACATCACGTCGCTGATCGGGGACCACTGCAGGCCGAGCTTGTAGCTGTCCGTGGTGAAGCCGAGGTTGTAGTCCGAGTAGCGATAGCCCGCTTCGAACGACAACGTATCGGCGAACGGCTTGTCCTGGGCGAGCGGCAAGCGGGCTTCGGCGAACAGCTCCTTCACGTCGAAACTGCCGATCGTGTCGAGCGTTGGCGCGCCTTGGCCGGCTAGGTCGTTGATCTGGTAGTTCGCGTCGGTGCGCAGCTCCGAACGCTCCGAGCGGTACTCAGCGCCGAACGCGACGCCCAGACCGTCATTCGCAGTCGGCAGCTTGACGCCGTACTGCCCGAGATCCCCCGAGACCGAGGCGCTCAGCACCTGCTCGACCGTCTCGCCCTTGGAGATGGCAGGGATCTGCAGATAGGCCACTTGTTCGGGCGTGACGCTGCCGACACCGAGGATGGCGTAGGGCACGCAGCTCGGATCGTCGTTCGTCAGGTCCGCATCTGCATTGACGCGGCAGACGGGCTGGCCGTTGGGACCGGCCACTGCGGTCAGCGCCTTGCGGATACGCGAGCGCGAGACGTCGTTCTGATAGTTCTCGGAGAGCAGCGAGGTGCCGTACAGGCCGTACGCGTCGTATGTCCAGCCGTCAGCGATGTCGCCGCGCAGGCCGATGACGCCACGGAACGAGGTGTGTCGCAGATCGTCGTTGCGGCCGCCGCCTTCGACGTTGCGCTTGCCGATGTCGAGCAGGATGTCGCCCGCGCCCGTGTCGCCGCCGCAGAAGGCGTCCACGGCCGATGCGCTCAACAACGGGTTGTCACAGTTGACGGCGTAGCGGCCGAAGAACGGCGGCGCGCCTGGGCCCGCGCCGAGGAAGGCGCCGCTCGGCGCGATCTGCGCCTGCGTGCGATCGTCCATGAACATGAACTCGGTGTAGACGCTGGCCTTCTCGCTGAAGTCATAGTGTGCGAACAGGCCGGCCGTCTTGCGGTCGTCCTCGCGCTGATAGAAGTTGAACGGCGCGAAGTTGAACTGATCGGATGCCTCGAAATCGCGCACCGTGCCGTCCGGGTCGATGGTGAACGCACCCGTCGGATTGAGGTCGTTCACGTCGGTCGGGTTGTACGTCTGGAACAGGCCGCGCGCCGCGTTCGGCGAGCCGCCGCAGGTGAACGTGTTCACGTTCGGATTGCCCGCGGGGGACGAGCCCAGTGCGCACGAGCTGAAGTCGCGACGATTCTGCGTGATCGGATCGAGCGTGCGATAGCCGATGTAGACCGTCGCGTTGCCACGGCCGTCCGGCGTATTGATGCCGGCGATGAACGTGAGGTCCTTGGTGTAGCCGTCGCGCACGTTGCCATCCGGCAGCGCATAGTTGGCTTCGCGCACCAGGTTCTGGACCGTGTCATCGCCGTTGTTGTGCTGGTACATGCTGTATTGCGCATCGACCCGCACGCCTTCGAACTTGTCGTTCATGATGAAGTTGACGACGCCCGCGACAGCATCGGCGCCGTACACCGCCGATGCGCCACCCGTCAGCACTTCGACGCGCTCGATCAGCGCCGCCGGAATCTGGTTCAGATCGGGCGAGGACGCGGCGTTCTGCGTCGGATCGCCGGGCATCAGCCGCCGGCTGTTGACCAGCACGAGCGTGCGTTGCGAGCCGAGGTTGCGCAGATTGACGCTGGCGGTGCCGGTCGTGCCGTTCGACAAGTTGCCGCCGAAGTCGGCGAAAGCCTGCGGCAGGTTGTTGATCAGGTCTTCGACGCGCGTGACGCCTTCGATCTTCACCTGGTCGGAGCCCACGGCAGTCACCGGACTGACGCTCGTGAGATTGGGTTGCGGAATGCGCGAGCCGGTGACGACTACTTCCTGGATCGTCGAGTCTTCCTGCGCTTGCGCGGGCAGCGCGCCGGCCAGAGCAGCGGCTGCGCTCGTGAGCAGCGCACAGCGAACTGCGCGCCGCAGCGAATTATTCGTCGACATTGAGCTCCCTCCTTCGAAGTATTAGCGAACGAGGGAGATGCTAGTGGCGACGGCGACGCGCTAGACGACAGGCGTTGTCGACCTGTACGACGCGGATTGCTGTGATTGATTGGTTTCCTGCGCGGACACGCGCAATGCACGCGCGCCGAGTCCGCGGCTGCGACGCAAGCGACGCAGCAGCGTGCGCACGTGGAAGCCTGTGCGCTCGGCAATTTCCGCGACGGACAGATCGGTGGTGCAGAGCAGGCGAGCGGCCGTTTGTGTCCGTCGGCGTTGCAGATACTCGTACGGGCTGACCGCATGCGTCGCCTTGAACTCGCGCATCATGTGGAAGCTCGACCAGTGCGCAGCTGCGGCCAGCTCGTCGATCGTGAGCGGACGCTCGTAGCAGGAATGGATCAGATCGGTGACGCGCGCGAGTCGCATGAAGGTGTCGCGACGCTTCGACGACTTCATGTGCGTCATGTTGTTGACGGTGCGCGCCAGCGCCACTTCGTGACCGAGCAGGCGCCGCAGCAGGAAGCACACCTGCTCCTCGTACCACTGCGGATCGTCAATGCCCGTGCTGGCGTGATGCGCGATGTAGCGCATCACTGATGCGAGCGAGCGATCGCTTTCGCGCAGGTGCTCGAAGAATCGGAACGAACCTTCCTGCGAGCACATCAGCAACAGATCGCGGTCGGCCGGTGGGAGCGCGTCGAACGCCTGCGTCAGCAGATCTTGCGCAAAGTAGACGCTCAGAAGACACGCGCCGGGGTCGCGCCAGCCGCGCATCGTCAGCACGTGGCCGGCATTGAGTGCGAGAAAGACCTCGTCCTCGAGCTTGATCGCGGGATGACCGTCGACGGACAGCGAGTGGCTGCCATTCCATGCAGCATGAACGGACGGTACGCCGCTGAGCGTCTCCGGTGCTGCGCGCCCTGCGGGCTGCCAGCGAATCTCAGTGCCTTGCACGACGCGTTGCTGCGGACACACGCGGCCTACGCTAATCGGGCAAGGAATAGCTCCGCAGCTTTTTGCGTTGAATAGTCATCGCTCGGCGGTGAATGACACGAGCGAGCAACGGATGCGCCGGGAATGCGCACGAGAAAGCGGCGGGCCGAAGCCCGCCGCTGCAGGTCGGGCTTCAGCCCGACAATCCGTACATCAAAAGTCCGCGGTCAGCCCGACGAAGACATAACGTCCCAACGTGTCGTACACCTGCGGGAACGTATTGCCGTTACAGAACACGGCCGGGCAGGTGTCCTGGCCGACCAGCGGCGGATCCTTGTCCAGGATGTTGTTGATGCCGAGGCGTCCGGTCACGCTGCTGAACGGTCCCATGTCGCTCATCGTGTACGAGCCCGTCAGGTCGAAGTAACTGCGCGAGCCGAGGTGCTTGTCCGTCTGGATGACGTCGGCCGTCAGGCTCGGATCCGAGCTGGTGCGGTCGTCGTCCACAGCGGCGATGTAGCGCCACGTCAACGCGAGGTCCATGTTCCACGGCGTCGTCCAGTTCGCGCGCAGCTTGTGCCGCCAATCGGGCACCGGCGTACCGCACACCGTGCCGAACAACCCGGCGCAGTCATACTTGGGCGAGCCCTTCAGCGGCTCGGTGAGGAATTCATCGACGTACGTGCCGATGAACTGCATGCCGAGGCTGCCCAACTTGCCCATCTCGAAGCGATAGTTCGCTTCGGCGTCGACGCCCTTGGTCTGCAGCGAGCCGGTGTTGAGGATCGGGTCGTCGATGAAGCCCTGGTCGCCGAGCCAGATCGAGCCGTTGCCGGCGCGATGCACGCGGTCGCAGAACGTCGGATCGCCCGACTCCAGACACTGACCGAGGATGAAGTCCGCGCCGAGCGAGTTGATGAGCTTGTCCACCTTGATGTCGTAGTAGTCGACGGTGAAGGTGAAGCCGGGCAGGAAGTTCGGTGTCAGCACGAACCCGAACGAATACGTATCCGACTCTTCCGGATCCAGGTTGGTGTTGCCGCCGACCAGGCCGTTGTACTGCGCGGCCGGGTTCGCGAGGATGTTGCCGTACTGCGCGGCCGTCACGCCGCTGCGTGCGCATTCCTCGAAGCTGGCCGTCGGCGTGCCGCCGACGTCATTCGAGCACGGGTCCGTGTTGCCATCGAGCTGCACGCGCGGTTGCAGGAACAGCTCCTGGACATTCGGCGAACGCACTGCACGCTGATAGCTGCCGCGGAACAGCAGGTCGCTGATCGGCGCCCATTGCAGGCCCGCCTTGTAGCTGTCGGTGTTGAAGCCGAGGTTGTAGTCCGAGTAGCGATAGCCCGCTTCGAGCGACAACGTATCGGCGAACGGCTTGTCCTGCAGGATCGGCAGGCGCGCTTCGGCGAACAGCTCCTTGACGTCGAAGCTGCCGAACGTGTCGAGCGTCGGTGCGCCCTGGCCGGCGAGGTCGTTGGTCTGGAAGGCCTGGTCGGTGCGCAGCTCCGAACGCTCCGAGCGGTACTCGGCACCGAACGCGACGCCGAGGCCGTCGTTTGCAGTGGGCAGCTTGAGGCCGTACTGGCCGAGGTCGCCGGAGATCGAACCGCTCAGGATCTGCTCTACGGTCTCGCCTTCGGACAGACCCGGGATCTGCAGGTAGGCGAGCTGCTGCGGCGTGACGGTGCCGACGCCGAAGATTGCGTACGGCACGCAGTTCGGATCGTCGTTCGTCACGTCCGCGTCGGCGTTGATGCGGCAGACCGGCGTGCCGTTCGGACCTGCCACTGCAGTCAGGGCATTGCGCAGCCGCGTGCGCGAGAAGTCGTTCTGGAAGTTCTCGGACAGGACCGACGTGCCGTACAGGCCGTACACGTCGTAGTTCCAGCCCTCGCTGATGTCGCCGCGCAAGCCGAGGACGCCGCGGAACGATGTGTGCCGCAGATCGTCGATGCGGCCGCCGCCTTCCGTGTTGCGCCGGCCGATGTCGAGCAGCACGTCGCCCGCGCCGGAGTTGCCGCCGCAGAAAGCATCGACGGCCGATGCCGTGAGCAGCGGGTTGTCGCAGTTCACTGCGTAGCGGCCGAAGAACGGCGGTTGACCGGGGCCGCTGCCGAGGAACGCGCCGCTCGGCGCGATCTGCGCCGTGGTGCGATCGTCCATGAACATGAACTCGGTGTAGACGCTCGCCTTCTCGCTGAAGTCATAGTGCGCGAACAGGCCGGCCGTCTTGCGCTCGTCCGGACGCTGGTAGTAGTTCGACGGTGCGAAGTTGAACAGGTCCGTCGCCGCATCGAAGTCGCGGATCTGGCCGTTGGCGCCGACCGTGAACGCGCCGGTCGGCTCGAAGTCGAACGGATCGGACGGGTTGTAGGTCTGGAACAGCGCGGGCGACGTCGTGCCCGAGCCACCGCACGAGAACGCGGTCGACGTCGGATCGCCCGCGTCGGAGGAGGCGAGCGCGCAGGCGCTGAAGTCGCGACGGTTCTGCGTGATCGCATCGAGCTGGCGATAGCCGATGTAGACAGTGGCGTTGCCGCGGCCATCCGGCGTGTTGATGCCGGCAATGAACGTCATGTCCTTGGTGTAGCCGTCGCGTACGTTGCTGTCCGGCAGCGCGAAACCGGCGTCGCGCACCAGATTGCTGATCTTGTCGTCGTTGTTGTCGTGCTGGTACAGGCTGTACTGCGCGTCGAGGCGCACGCCCTCGAACTTGTCGTTCATGATGAAGTTGACGACGCCGGCGACGGCGTCGGCGCCGTACACGGCCGATGCGCCGCCGGTGAGCACTTCGACGCGCTCGATCAGCGCCGCGGGAATCTGGTTCAGGTCGGGCGAGGCCGCGCCGTTCTGCGTCGGATCGCCTGGCATCAGGCGCCGGTTGTTCACCAGCACCAGCGTGCGTTGCGAGCCGAGGTTACGCAGATTGACGGTCGCCGCACCGGTCGAGCCGTTGGAGAGATTGCCGCCGAAGTCGGCGAAGGCCTGCGGCAGGTTGTTGATCAGGTCTTCGACGCGCGTCACGCCTTCGATCTTGACCTGGTCGGAGCTGACGGCCGTCACGGGACTGACGCTCGTCAAGCCGGGTTGCGCGATTCGCGAGCCGGTCACGACCACTTCCTGGATAGTCGATTCCTCCTGCTGCGCTTGGGCCGGCAGAGTGCCGGCGAGTGCGGCGACGGCGCCGCTGAACAGCGCGCAGCGTACTGCGCGCCGTACGAAAAGATTCGTCGTCATCGAAAGCCCTCCTGCGAAAAACAAAAGGGACAGTCCCCGCGAGCGAGGACTGTCCCCATTTTTTTGTGCGCTCAGCGCACTGAGGAGATGCTAGTGGTGGGATTCACACCGGATGCTGCAGCCGTTGGCATTCTGTGTGGCAGCCCTTGCGATGATGTGCGTAACGCGCGTGCACCGAGTCCGCGGCTGCGACGCAAGCGTCGCACGAGCGTGCTGCGATCGTGGAAACCGGTGCGATCTGCGATTTCCGCGACGGACAATTCTGTCGAGCACAGCAGGCGAGCGGCAGTTTGCGTGCGTCGACGCTGCAGATATTCGTACGGACTGATCCCGTGCACTGCCTTGAACTCGCGCATCATGTGAAAGCGCGACCAGTGAGCAGCGTCAGCCAGTTCCTCGATCGTGAGCGGGCGGTCGTAGCACGAATGGATCAGGTCCGTGACGCGCGCGAGACGCGTGAACGTTTCGCGACGTTTCCATGACTTCATGTGGGTCATGTTGCTGACGGTACGCGCCAGCGCGACCTCCTGCGCGAGCAGGCGGCCCAGGAGGAAGCTAACCTGCTCCTCGTACCATTGCGGATCGTCGATTCCCGCGCAGATGTGGTGGGCGAGGTAGCGCAGCACAGACGTGAACGAGCGGTCGCAGTCGCGCAGGTGCTCGAACAGTCGGAAGGAGCCCTCCGGCGAGCTGACTCGCAGCAGCTCCTGATCGGCGGGCGCCAGCGTTTCGAGTGCCTGCGTCAGCAACTCCGGCGCAAAGTAGATGCTCAACAGGCAGGTGGCAGGCTCGCGCCGGCCGCGCGTCGTGAGCACATGACCGGCATTGAGCACCAGAAACACTTCCTCTTCGAGCTTGAGGGAGTGGTTGTCGACGCACAGCGGATAGCTGCCATTCCAGGCTGCATGCACCGATGGCACGCCCGCGATCACCTCGGGCGCGGTGCGTCCCGCGGACATCCAGTGAATCTCGGTGCCTTGCGCGGTGTGCGCGGTTGCACTCGTGCCATTCGAAACGAACCGGCGAATGATCGAACCCATCTGAGCCTCGGCATGCAACGCACGAGGAATAGGCTAGATCGGCGTATGTTTGTTCCACACGTATTTGCGTTGAATAGTCATCGCAAGACGATAAACGGCAGAAGCGCGCAATGCGCGCTTCAACTACGCGCTTCCTTACGAAAACGTAATGTATTCGCGATGCGCGTGACGTATCGTCGACTGACGGGAACTTCCCGACCGCCCGCAAGCACTGCGAATGTGCGGCCGGAATCGTGGCGGCGGATCGCGGCGATCAGATCGTGTCGCACGATCTCCGAGCGATGGATGCGGACGAAGCGCGCGGGATCGAGGCGGTCGGCGAGATCGCCGAGGCGCGCGCGCATGAGCCGTGCGCGCTGGCCGATGTGCAGTCGGACGTAATCGCCGTCGGCTTCGAGCCGCTCGATCATGTCGACGGGCACGCGCACGCGCGCGTCGCCCTCGCGAATCCACAGCTCGGTCTCGTATTTCTTCTGCGCGCTGCCGCCGCGGCGTTCGGCGCGCAGCGTTTCGATGATTCCCCGCAGTTCCTGGACGCGAGCCTGCGCGTTGCGCAGCTCACGGCGCGCGCGTGCGCGCTCCAGTGCTTCGAGCAGGCGACCACGCTCTACCGGCTTCAGCAGATAGTCGACGACGCTGATCGCGAATGCCTTGACCGCGAAGTGATCGAAGGCAGTCACGAACACGATCTCGGGCATCGGACCGTCGCCGAGCTCGTCAATCAGGTCGAAACCCGTGAGCTCCGGCATCTCGACGTCGAGCAGCACGACGTCGGGCGCGAGCGTGCGGATCATCTCCACGCCCAAGTGCGGGTCGCCGGTCTTGCCGACCAGCGTGGCGCCGGGCAGGTCCTGCAGGCACCACTCCAGGCGGCGCAATGCCAGCGGCTCGTCGTCGATCGCGATGACTCGCAACGCCGTCATAGCGTCAGTTCGATCGGCAGGCGCAGCTCGACTGTGAAGCGTCCTTCCCGTTGCACGGCAGACAGTGCCGCCGCCGATCCGTAGAAGTTCTGCAAACGCCGCGCGACGTTCGCGAGCCCAACTCCTTCCCCCTGCAGGTCCGGCTTCAGCCCAACCCTTGCTTCGTTCTCCAGCGCCAGCACCAATTGCCCGTTGCTCCTCGCGGCACTCAACGTCAGCTCCACTGGCGCAAACGTCCTCGCGACGCCGTGCTTGATCGCATTCTCGAACAGTGGCTGCAGGATCAAATGCGGCACGAGCGCGTTGTCGAGGCCCGGCTCGATCTGCGTCGACCATTTCAGGCGGTCGGGGAAGCGCGTCAGCTCGATGGTCAGGTATTCGAGCTGCACGCGCAGCTCTTCCGTCAGCGTCACCTTCGCGTTCGACTCGCGACTCAGCGCGTTGCGGAAGAAGCGCGCCAGCTTGTTGATCATCGCGTCGGCGGCTGCCGCCTGGCCGGTCACGATCAGCGCTGAAACCGCATTGAGCGTATTGAAAAGAAAATGCGGATTGATCTGGTAGCGGAGCATCTTCAGCTCGGCTTCGCGGGTCAGGACCTGCGCCTGCAGCAGGCTGCGCTCGCGCTCCTGCGACTGCGCCGCGTACATGATGGCCGAGCAGAACGCCGCCCACAGCAGGAACAAGATGAAGTTGTATTGCGACTGGATGATGATGCTCGCGAGCGCGGAGTAGGGCATCGGCTTGTTTTCGAGCACGTCGTTCCAGATGTAGTGGCCGACGAGCGCATAGGCGACTGCGATCGGCAGGCAGACGCTGCCGATCGCGAGCACGCGCTTCGACAGGCGCCGGTCCAGCGTCTGCACGATCACTCTGCCGATCGGGACGCAGAGCCCGAACGCCAGAACGTTCATCGCCGCGCGCCAGCCGATCGAGCGCCAGCTCTCGCTGCCGTTGGCCAGGATCATCTGCGTCGTATGCATGGTGAACAGCGCGGCCCAGAAGAGCGCGCTGAACACATGGATCTGCGTCATCGTGCGACGCGGGGCGAAGTCAGCGGACATCGCACGATTATGCGCTGGCAACGTCCAGCGCGCTTCTGCCCGCGCTGCGCTGGCGACGAACGAACACAAAAACGCGATGAATGAACAAACAGGAGCCGGAAAATGCGAGAGTCCCTCTCAGCGGACGTCCGTAGTCAGATGTGCCCAGAAGGAGTCCGCTCCCCGCTCGATCACCGCTCGTCCCAGGCGCTCGCTCCAGTAACGGTCGTTGCCATGCTCCGAACGCCACGACCACAGGCGTTGCGTGGCTCGTCGCAATGCGTATTCGCGCGTGAAGCCGATTGCTCCATGGACTTGGTGCGCTATCGCGGTGGCCACTCCGATGGCCTGGTTTGCCCGCAACTTCGCTGCCGCTATTTCAAACGAAACATCGCGTGTGCCGGCAGCGATGGCTGCAGAACGGCTGGCGCATGTCGCGGCCGCGGTCTCAGCGCCGAACAGCGCGAGTTGCTGCTGCACGGCCTGGAACTGGCCGATCGGTCGGCCGAACTGTTTTCGTTCCAGTGCGTAGCCGACGGAGAGTTCGAGCGCTGATTGCAAAGCGCCGGCGATCTGTGCGGTACGCGCCAGCGCCGCGTAGTCGAAGAGATTGTGCGCTTCGCGGCACCCGGCCGGCGCAGCCTGTGCCGCAGCGTTTGCGAATTGCAGATCGTCGCGAGGCTCATCGGCCAGATTCGTCGTCTTGTGCACGCTCGCATCCGCAACGGCCAGCACGACGACGTGCGGTTGCTCGTCGAATTCAACTGTCGTGATCACGTGATCGACGTCGCGTCCCCAAGGCACGCTCGCCAGCACACCGGAGAATTTCCACCCGCGCGCAGCGCGTGTGAGCGTGCCGGCTGGCTCCGGCGCGATACTGACTTGCGATCGCGGCACTTCGAGCGATGCTTCGGCCATCAACTTGCGCGCGAGCATTGCTTCGCCGAGCGGCAGCGGGACTTGCCAGCGACCGGCGCCCTGCAGCACGGCACACGCGTCGTCCCAATCCGCGCCGCTCCCGCCGTGCTCCTCGGCGACCAGAACGTCGGCGATGCCGAGTTCCTCGATCTCGCCCCACGTCAGCTCGGTGCGTGACTCGAACAGACGTGCGACGCTGTCGCTGAGCAGTTGTCGTTGCTCGCTCATGTCAGCGCAACCCGAGGCCGCGGGCGACGATGCCGCGGAGAATCTCGCGCGTGCCGCCGCGCAAACTGAACGACGGCGACGTCTGCAGTAACAGCGCGAGCGTACGCGCGAGGTCGCTGTCGTCTTCGAGACGAATGTCTTCGCCGATCAGCGACTGGACGATGCCCGGCAACGCCTGCTCGAACGTGTTGCCCAGATCCTTGACGATCGCGGCCGCGAGCATCGGATCCTCGCCAGCAGCAAGCTGGCCGGCGACAGACAGCGACATCTGTCGCAATGTCCACAGCTCGGCGCTGAGGCGGCCGACTGCGTGGCGCAATGCCTCGGAATCGACGCGACCCGCGAGACGCACGAGCTCGACGAACAGCGCGAAGCTGGACAGGTAGCGCTCCGGACCGCTGCGCTCCAGCGACAGCTCGCTCGTGACCTGCTTCCAGCCTTCGCCTTCCGTGCCGAGCAGGCACTCCGCTCCGACCACCACGTCGTCGAAGAACACTTCGTTGAAGCCTGGATGACCCACGAGGTCGACGATCGGCTGGATGCGAATGCCCGGCGTGTGCAACTCGAGCAGGAACTGGCTGAGGCCGGCGTGACGATTCTTCTCGTCGACTGCGCCGGTGCGCACGAGCGCGATCATGAGCTGGCTGTGCTGCGCGTTGCTGGTCCAGATCTTCTGGCCGTTGATGCGCCAGCGGCCGTCGGGCAATTTCTCGGCGCGCGTGCGGACCGCGGCGAGATCCGAGCCCGCGCCAGGCTCCGACATCCCGATGCAGCACAGGATCTCGCCGCGAGCCATGCCGGGCAGATATTTCTGGCGCTGCTGCTCCGAGCCATAGCGCAGCAGGTTCGGGCCCGACTGGCGGTCCGCAATCCAATGCGCACCGACCGGAGCACCGGCCGCGAGCAACTCTTCGAGCAGTACGTAGCGTTCGAGCGCGCTGCGCTCATGACCGCCGTAACGCTTCGGCCACACCATGCCGATCCAGCCGCGGGCGCCGAGCTTGCGCGAGAACTCCGCATCGAAGACGGCCCAGCAATTGGCGCGACGCACCGCCGGCACGTGCGGCAGCTCGCGTGCGAGGAACTCGCGAATCTCCTTGCGGAACCCGGGCGCAGTCGCCGGCAGCGTGACGGGATCGAATTTGAAGGCGTCCACGGTGCGCTCCGCGCGCGAATCACTGCCCGGTGAATCGCGGCTCGCGCTTCTCGAGGAACGCGGCGACCGCTTCTTCGTGGTCCTTGGTTTCGTGCGCCAAGGCCTGGAACGCGGCAGACAGCTCCAGCACGTCGCTCAAGCGCTGCTGCTGTCCTTCGCGCAGCAGTCGCTTGGCGAGTCGCAACGCCTTCGCCGGATTGTTGGCGATGCGCTTCGCGACTGCGTGCGCTTCACTGAGCAGTTGATCGGCAGGCACCACGCGCGAGACGAGACCGAACGACTCGGCCGTTCTTGCATCGATCGTGTCGCCGGTCAGGATCATCTCCGACGCGCGCGCCAGCCCGACGGCCCGCGCCAGGATCCAGGCGCCGCCGTCGCCGGGCACGATGCCGACCTTGATGAAGCTGGAAGCGAACTTCGCCGTATCGGCTGCCAGCCGAACGTCGCAGACGCAAGCCAGGTCCAGACCGAGTCCGATCGCATGGCCGTTCACGGCCGCCACCATCGGCACCTCGCAATCCCACAGGGCGCGGATCATGCGCTGGACGCCCCGACGGTAGTTCGCGCGGGTTGCCTCCGGCGTACCGAGGCGGCCGATGCCGCTACGGGATTGCATTCCTTTGAGATTGCCGCCGGCGCAGAAGCTGGCCCCGGCGCCGGTCAGCACGATGCAGCTCACGCCGGCGTCCTCTTCGGCCCGCCGCACGGCGTCGATGACGTCCTGGCAGTCCTGTTGCGCGCCGATTGCGTTGCGGCTTTCGGGGCGATTCAGGGTGAGGGTGACGATGCGGTCGGCGGCGGAGTACTGGACGAAGCTGTCGGTCACTGGGACCTCCCGTTATTAACCCCGGTATTAACTCATCATAAGCCCGCCGCGAAAAATTGACGCTCTGCGGGAACCGGCGGGGCAGGCGTGCGTTGAGCACGCCAGGCATCCACTAGAACAGGGAGGGGGATGCACACCCCACTCCGGGATTCGCTCATCGGCCCGCGCTTGCACGCGGAGCCGGCTTGGCTGCGTTATGGCCTGGCGGTCGGTCTCCTCGTGTGTACGGCGTTCACGCGAGTCGAGCTGATCCCGCTCATCGGCCAGCATAGTCCGTTGCTGGCGTTCGTCCTCCCCGTAGTGGCGGCCTGTTATCTGTGCGGCCGCGGTCCGGCCTGGGTGATTCTGCTGGCCAGTCCGGTGCTCGGCACGGCGCTGTTCCATGACGACTTCAGCTGGAACGACCCGCTGGGTTGGCTCGCGCACGTCGCGTTCTTCGTCCTGGTCTGCGCGGCGCTGATCGAGCTGCTGCATCACCTGCAGGTCACGCATCGCAAGCTCCTCGACAGCAAAGCGCGGCTGCTGGAGGCGGACCGGCGCAAGAACGAGTTCCTGGCCATGCTGGCGCACGAGCTGCGCAATCCGCTGGCATCGATCCTCAATATCGCGCCGATTCTCGGCACCCGGGCGTACGAGCCCTCGACGGTGCGCCAGATGAGCGGAGTATTGCAGCGGCAAGCCACGCATCTCGCGCGGCTCGTCGACGACCTGCTGGACGTCGCGCGCATCACCAGCGGCAAGATCGCGCTGCGAACGCAGAGCCTGATCGCGCAAGAGATCATCGAGCACGCGCTCGAAGGCGCACGGCCGCTGATCGCGGCACGTCGGCAGAGTGTGACGTTCGATCCGCCGCCGCAGCCGCTGAAGGTCGATGGCGACCCGGTCAGGCTCACCCAGGTGATCGGCAACCTGCTGTCGAATGCTGCGAAGTTCTCGCCGGAGGGTGCGTGCATCCGCGTCACGGCTACCGGGCTCGCGGGCCTGGTGCAAATCGCGGTCCGCGACGAGGGCGTCGGCATAGACGCGCAAACGTTGCCGCATGTGTTCGATCTCTTCGTGCAGGGCGACCAGTCGCTCGATCGCTCGCAAGGCGGCCTCGGCATCGGGCTGACAGTTGCCAGGCGTCTGGTCGAATTGCACGGTGGACGCATCGAGGTCACCAGCGCCGGGCCCGGACGCGGCAGCGAGTTCACGATCGTGCTGCCGCGCGGCGTGCTCACGAACCCGGTCGCAGATGCGCCGGTCGCCGCGCCCGTGACGACGCGGCGCGTGCTGATCGTCGACGACAACGCCGACTCTGCGATGTCACTGTCGGTCTTGCTGGAGATGGAGGGGCACGAGGTGCGTGCGGCCGGCAACGGGCTGACTGCGATGGGTGAGCTGGAAAACTTCGATGCCGAGATCGTGCTGCTCGATATCGGCTTGCCGGGACTCGACGGCTATGCGACGGCGGATCTCATCCGGCAGCGCCGCGGCACGGCAGCGCCGTATCTGGTTGCGCTGTCAGGCTACGCGCCCCCGCCCAACACTGGTGGGTTCGACGCGCATCTCACGAAACCGCTGGAACTCGCGCGCCTGCGCGAGATCCTCGTGCGAGTGCCGGCCGCTCAGCCGTCGCCCGTGCTGCCTCAACGATTGTCGGGCTGATCGCGGCGATCCAGCGACTGCGGCTGCGATCCGGTCCGCATCTGGCCGCGCAGGACATCTTCGAGCACCGAGCGTGCCACCGACAGCTCGTCGCAGCCGGCGTAGGTCGTCTTGCACAGAAAACCCGCTCCGAGGATTTCCAGCTCGCGCGGCGCCAGCTGGCGGTACCAGGCACCGTACGTTTGTCCGTTCACCCGGTGAGTGAAGAACGTCATCTCGTCGTAAGGCACTTCGACTCTCGGCTCGTCGGCAACTCGTGTTCGATCCCCGAGCGCGCAGACGCATGAAGAGTCTGTCATGTTCCCCGCCGGCGACGGCATGTAGATCCGGCATCGGACGTTTGCCGACGCGCGCACTTCCGCTGTAGGCGGAACACATCGCGCGGGTCGGTGCGTTGTAGCGACGATGCGCCTGAGCTATCGCCCCGACATCGACGGCCTGCGGACGATCGCCGTCGCGATCGTGGTGGCATTTCACGCCGGCGTGCCGGGTTTCAGCGGCGGCTTCGTCGGCGTCGACGTCTTCTTCGTCATTTCCGGATTTCTGATCACCGGCCTGCTGGTCGCCGAGCTGCGCGAGACGGGCTCGATCTCGTTGTCGCGCTTCTATGCGCGCCGCGTGCGGCGGCTGCTGCCCGCATTGGCTCTCGTGCTTGCGTCGACGTTGTTACTCGGGTCGGTCCTGCTACTGGCCGTGGACGGCGAGCAGCAGGATCTCGCGAAGTCGACGCTCGCCGCGGCGCTGTCGGGGTCCAACATTTTCTTCTGGCTCGGCAGCAACTACTTCAGTCAGCAGGCAGACCTGATACCGCTGCTGCATACGTGGTCGCTGTCGGTGGAGGAGCAGTACTACCTCGTCTGGCCAGCGCTGCTGATCACGTTGATGCTGCTCGCGCGCAAGCGTTGGGGCGTCTTCACGCGGCTGCTGTTCGCGACTCTGCTGCTGGTGGGAATCGCCACGTTCGCGGCCGGCGTCCACATGACGGCGACGGATCCGCCGGGTGCATTCTTCCTGATGCCGATGCGAGCCTGGGAGTTCGCGCTCGGAGGCGCGCTCGTCCTCGCTGCACCAGTCATCGCACGTTGGCCTACGCTCGTGCGCACGATGCTGTTCGTCATTGGCATCGCGCTGATCGGTGTCGCCACCATGACGCTCGACAATAGTGTCGCGTATCCGGGAACTGCCGTGCTGTGGCCGACACTGGGAACGGCGGCACTCATTGCGGCGGGTTGTGGTCCCGGGTTCGCTCCGGTGCAAGGCTGGTTGTCGTCGCGCGGCATGGTGGGGATCGGACAGCTCTCGTACTCCTGGTACCTGTGGCACTGGCCGCTGCTCTCGCTCGCTCGCGCCAACGCTCTCGGCGAGCGGGCCCTGACTCGCGACGGCACGATAGCGCTCGCCTCGCTCGGGCTCGCCTGGCTCACTTACCATTTCATCGAACATCCGATTCGCACGCGACAGTACGCGGGCTTCCGCGCCACGCGGACGACATTGCTCAGCGGCGCTGCGATGTCGGCCGTCGTAGTGTGTTGCGCGCTTACGCTGGGCTTCGTCGCGCAGTACTCCCACGCACATCCGGCTGATCGCCAGCTCAGGGTCACCGCAGATGCCATCCATGACCAACCACCGGCAACGGCCGTGTGCCTGCAAAGGCAACATGCGCACTTCGGCACGCTCACCCATGACCGGCGCTGCATTACGCGGCCCTCGCAACCCGTGGACATCGTGTTGTGGGGCGACTCGCATGCGAATCACTGGTTTCCGCTGATGCGCACGGCTTCGCGCGAGCTCGGCATGAATGTCGAGGAGTTCACGCGCGCCGCCTGTCCGCCGCTGGTCGGCGTCATGCCGTTCTTCGAAGGCAAGATCGATCACGAGTGCGCGCGTTTCAATCGAGCCGCGGTTGCGGAGATCGAGCGCCTCGCGCGGTCGGGCCTCAAAGGTGTCGTGATCGCGGCACGGTGGCCCGCGTACATCGGGCGGCCGAGTCCGGATGGGACGTTGCATGCGCGGTTGTCCTACGGCGACGTTCCGCTGGGTCCGGTCGAATCCGAGCACGCGCTGCACGTCGGGCTCGCACAGGTGCTCGATCGCCTCGAGCGTGCAGGGCTGCGTGTTGTCGTCGTGGGCTCGACGCCCGAGTTTCACTACTCCGTGCCGCAATGCCTGCTGCGGCGGCCGCTGCAGGAATGCTCGATGACGCGGGCAGCGGTCGATGCGCGGCGCGCGCGCACGATGCACGTGGTCTCGAACACGGTCGTGTCGAACGGCGCGCACATGTTCGATCCACTGCGCTTCTTCTGCGACGACGCGTTCTGCTATCCGACGCACGGCCGGACGGTGATGTTCTCCGATCCGCAGCATCTGACGGCGACGGGGTCGCCGCTGCTCGAGCCGGCGCTGGTCGAGGATTTACGCTGGCTGCTTCACGGCGACAGGGCCGGCGACGACCCGACGAGCCGCGAAGGCTCCATTCCGAACATCTGACGGTAGGCGCTGCTGAAGTGAGCGGGGCTGGAGAAGCCTGCCTCCATGCTGGCGTCCGTCAGACTTGCACCGCGCCGCATTGCGCGCACGGCCGCGCCCATCGCCACCCACAACTTGTAGCGCCGCACTGGCACACCTGTCGCGTGCTTGAACAGCGCCGTGAAGCGCGAGGGCGACAAGTTCGCGTGGCGTGCGAGCGCTGCGAGCGGCAAGCGCGCGGCTGGATCTTCGTGAATGAGCTGCAGCGTCTGCACGATGCGGTCATCCGCCGTTGGCGCCACGCCGCCGTTGAGCAGAGCTTCCAATTCCTTTCGAGTCTCGCGCCAGCCGTCGGCACCAGTCGCACGCAGGCGGTTCAGATGATCGATCAGCAACCGCTCGCAGCGAAGGTCGAGATGTGCGCGGTCGCCGTTCGCAGTGGCGAGCGTCAATAACCGGGCATAGTCGTTGCTCAGGGCGTCGACGTACAGAAACGCCATCGCACCACAGGTCTGGCGGAAGTGCTGCAAGGTGTTCGGTGGGATGAGGGCAGAGCGGCAGGTGCGGTAGTCGTGCGCGTTCCAGCTCAGCTCGAACGCTGCTTCGAGCCCGACGGCAACGACGGCAACAGCATTGCGATGCGGGCTCAGCCCGAAAGCGGGGCCGATGAACAGCGCGCGTGCGCCCCAGGAGTAGAGCTGTGCCATGCAAAGATTGTGGCAGCGGCAGTCAGTTTCTGAAAGCGCGCGACCTGCGCCCGAGCTAGAGTCGGCTCATGACACCCGATGAAGAAACATCGCATGCGCGCCGTGATGTGCTTGCGAGTGCAGCGGCACTGATGGCGTTTGGCCCGACGGGGGACGCAATGGCATCCGACCAGACCGCAGCGATCCGCTCGGTGATCGAGCGCTACGCAGACGCCTGGCAGCGGAGCGATCCCGCGGCGCTCGCGCTGTATCATCCACAGTTCACGATCCATTGGTTCGGACACAATCCGCTCAGCGGCACGCACGTGGGTGCTGAGCAGGTGCGGCAGGCGCTGGGCGAGCTCACGCGTCGTACGAACCGACGCCTGGTCAGGATCGTCGCCACGCTGGCAGGAGCGGACCGCGGCGCCATCATCGCCCGCGAGAGCTTCGGCACCGGCGACGCACGCGTCGAAATGGACCGCGTGCTGATCTTCACCGTTGCCGAGGATCGCCTGCGCGAATGCTGGGTCTACGATGCCGATCCGGAGCTGCTGGATCGCTACGTGACCGGTGAGCTCGGCAGATAGCTCAATCGTCGGTGACCGACTCCACGATCGGCGTCAGCAGCGGAGCGAGAACCTTGTAGTCGCTGGTGCGGTCAGTGCGCAACTGCGGCAGCGACCGATCATCCGGATTGTTGCCGGTGCGCGCGATGACCAGGTCCAGGCTCGGAATCACCACGATCAGGTTGTCGCCAAGGCCCCAAGCCCAATACGCGTCGCGAGGCACAGCGGGCAGCTCGCCCGAGGTATTGGTCCACCACAGCACGCCGAAGTTCTCGGTCGCCGTCGGATCGTCCTGCGGGTCGATATTGGTCGCACTGGCAGTCTCCGGGCGCAGCGTGCGCACCAGATCGACGAAGGATTCCGACAGTATGCGCTGCCCGTTCCAGACGCCGCGCCGCAGAAACAGGTAGCCGATGCGTGCCATCGCATCGACGTTGAGATCGATGCCCGAGGAGATCTCGCGCCGCTTGACACCGTTGAGCTTGTCACTACGCGAGGCATTGTCACGCCAGCTCAACATTTCGTTGGTGATGCCGATGTTCGAAAACACGCGCGAGAACAGCACGGAGGCCAGATCCTCTGCGTACACTTGCGTGAGCACGTCGGCGAGCCAATTGGCCCCGCCGTCCGAGTAGAACCAGGTCGTGCCGGGCTCGAACTGCAGCGGAATGAATCCACCGGGCTTTTCGAAGCCCGCGGTGTGAGTAGCCAGTTGCAGGATGGTGATCTGGTCGAGCCATCCGGTTGCTACATTGCTCTGGGGCGGCACACCGAAGGTCGACAGATGTGTCTGCGCAGAGTCCGCAAGTTGCAGCCGGCCGTCATCCAGCGCCAATCCCAATGCGATGCCGCCGATCGACTTGGTTGCCGACTTCACGGTGTAGCGCGCGGCAGTATCGCCCCATGTGTAGACGACCCTGCCGCGGCGCGTGATGAATCCAGAGCCGCCGCCGATCAACGAGTAGTCGCGCGCCTGATCGAGCTTGGCGGCCTCCATGTTCATGTCGGCCGGCGTCGCAGTCGCCCACTCGCTGGCGGGAAATACCGGCGAATCGGCCGGCTCCTGGGTCGGTGCCGCCGGCGGTGCGGCACTGTTGTCAGCGCCGCCGCCGCATGCGGACAGCGCCAGCCATCCAGCAAGGACCAAGGTGCGGGTTCGCAGCGCGTTGTTCATCAATTGGAAAAAACGCGCCGAAAAATAGAAAGGTCCGTCGTTCCGCCATTGGCGACCAGGTACGACTGATTCCTACAGCGCCACTCCAACGGTCAGTGCAGCGTCGTAGCCGCCGGTCGTCGCGTTCTGGCTCATCGTGCAGAGCTGATCCTGCTCGCCGTCTGCGAAGACGTTGTCGGCGCTGAAACTCGCCACCGAAGTGTTCTGTCCGCGCGCAGCGTACAAGGAGCTGGTGTAGACGACGCGTGTGACGTCCTGCGGGAACGCGAGCTGCGACGTTGCTTCCAGCGAGTTGCCCAGGTAGACGCGGAAGTGCACATGCGTGATCCGGCCGGAGTACCAGCCGGGATAGATCGTCGTGAAGCGCGCGACCCCGCTGCTGTCGGTCATCTGCACGCCCCGGCAGAACGTTTCGCCGACGGTGTTGCTGCCGGGCTGGTTGTAGCCGGAGTAAGCGCCGTCCTTGTCGATGCGCTAGCGATATCGTTGAACAGCGGGTAAGGGCCGGCTGTCTCCTCGGGAGTCAGTATGCAGCTCACGCTGCCGGTCGTACCGCCAGTCGTGCCGCCGGTCGATGACATCGCCGTGCTCGTAGTGGAGGAGGTCGAGCCGCCGCCGCCGCAGCCGAGCAGCGTGGCGGTGGCGCCGAACAGGCCAAGGGCGCGGCGGCGGGAGAGAAGCTCGGTGTAAGGTGCGAGTTTTTTCATGGGCGCCACGCTACGCGATGCTTTTTACCTGCGCGTAGCACTGTGTATCCGAGTGTTTCCGGCGCGCGGGCGGCAACAGTTCGTTACAAGTTGCCGGGGTGTCGCGTGTACAGTAGCCGTGCATGAGCGAAGCGCCGCACATCCTGGTCGTCGACGACGATCGCGACATCCGCACGCTGCTGAGCGACTACCTGCAGAAGAACGGCTATCGCGTGACTGCCGTCGCCGAGGGCAAAGCGATGCGGCGCACGCTCGAGCAGACTCATATCGATCTCATCGTGCTCGACCTGATGCTGCCGGGCGAAGACGGCCTCAAGCTGTGTCGCGACCTGCGCACGCAGTCGCAGATCCCGGTCTTGATGCTGACCGCCCTCGGCGAGGAGATCGACCGCGTGCTCGGCCTCGAGGTAGGTGCGGACGACTACTTGCCGAAGCCCTTCAGTCCGCGCGAGCTGGTCGGGCGCATCAAGGCGATCCTGCGTCGCACGGCGCACATGCCGCGCGATCCTGACCTGCGCCAGGCCAATGGCTACAAGTTCGGAGACTGGCAGCTCGACAACACGACCCGCACTCTTTCTCACAGCGACGGCACGCAGTCGGCGCTGAGCGGTGCGGAGTTTCGACTGCTGTCGGTGCTGCTGTCGCACGCGACGCGCGTGCTCTCCCGTGCGCAGTTGATGGAGCTGGTTCGCGGTCGCGAGCTGGATCCATTCGATCGCAGTATCGATGTGCGGATCAGCCGACTACGGCAGACGTTGCGCGACGACGCACGCTCGCCGCGCGTCATCAAGACGATTTACGGCGAGGGCTACATCATCGGCGTGCCGGTGGAGCAGTACTGATGCGCCTGCTGCCGGAAACCTTGTTCGGCCGCTTGTTCGCCGCGACCGTCGCGGTCGTTGCGACAGCCCTGGTGCTGGCGCTGTTCATCGTGCTCCGCGAACGGCGCGAGCTGGCGTTCATGGAGAGCGGTTCGAGCGCGGCTGCGGCGAGCATCGTCGAGGTCAGCCAGGAGCTCGCGCGCTTGCCGCCCGATCAGCGCGATTCGACGCTGGCGCAGATGCGCGCCGAGCATCAACCCCGGCACCAGCACGAACGGATGCGCGGAGATCTCGGCGTCGCGCAGCGTGCGTTCGCAAGCGAGGTGCAGCGAGAGCTCGGCAATCAGTTCGCTGTTGCGGCACGTCCGCCGCGCGGTGGACCTCATCGCGTCGTGCCGATTCCTGGCTCACCGCCGCCGCCGCCTCCCGATCGCATGTTCGACCTCGTGGTTACGCTGCCCGATGGCGATCGCATCGCTTTCCGCACGTTTTCTCCGCGCGGACCGCCGCCTTTCCCGAGGCACTTCATTCTGGAGCTGGGCGTGCTGACGCTGATGCTCAGCGTCGTGTTGTACGCGATGACGCGGACGATCACACGGCCGCTCGGCGATCTCGCCAAAGCAGCCGATGCAGTCGGACGCGGCACGACGGTTCAGCCCTTGAAGGAGCGAGGAGCTCGCGAGTTGAAGCGAGCAACGCGTGCGTTCAATGCGATGCAGGAGCGGTTGAATCGCTACCTGGACAGCCGCACGCGCGTGCTCGCGGCGATGTCGCACGATTTGCGCACACCGATCACGCGTCTGCGCCTGCGAGTGGAGTCGATCGAGGACGAAGCTCTGCGCGCGCGCTGCGTCGAGGACCTGGACGAAATGACGCGCATGGTCCGCGGCGCCCTGAGCATGTTCCGCGGGCTCAACGACGAGGAGCCGACGATTGCGGTGGACATCGATGCGCTGCTTCAGGAGCTGCAGCGGCGGTACGGCGAAGTCAATGAGCACGTCGCGATCGAAGGCCGCGCGGCGCCCGCGTTTCCAGGCAAACCGCTCGCGCTCAAGCGGTGCCTCGGCAATCTCGTCGACAACGCACTTCAGTATGGCGGCAAGGCGACGATAGCAGTGACGGACAGCAACGATGAGCTGACGATCCGCGTGCTCGATGACGGCCCCGGGATTCCAGAGGCTGAGCTGGATCGCGTCTTCGAGCCCTTCTATCGGCTGGAAAGTTCGCGCAATCGCGAAACCGGCGGAACCGGTCTCGGACTGAGCATTGCTCGCGACGTTGCGCAGGCGCACGGCGGCTCGCTCACGCTGGCAAATCGCAGCGAAGGCGGCCTCGAAGCCAGGCTGGTATTGCCGCGGTTACAGTCGGTAACGATTGCTTACGGCACGCCGGGCGAGCGCCCCGTAGATTGACGATTGCGTCCTTTATCGACGCATTTCGACTATCACGGAGACTGCAATGAAATCACGCGTAGCACTGATTGCGGCGGCGCTGCTCGCCAGCGCGGTCGCGCTAGCCGGTCCGCACGAGGGCCAGCACGGCCCCGACATGGACCGCATGGCCGTGCTGCTCGACCTGAACGATTCGCAGAAGGCGGAAGTCCAGAAGATCATGAGCGAGCAGCATGACAAGCTCAAAGCGGCGCACGACCAGGCGCACGCGTCGGGCACGAAGCCGACGCGCGAAGAGCGGCAGAAATTTCACGAAGAGATGAAGCAGGAGATGACGACGAAGCTGCAGGGCGTGCTCACGCCGGAGCAGATGAAGAAGTTCGACGCGCTGATGGACCACCCGCGCGGCGCCGGGCGCTGGCAGCACGACGACACGAAGTCGGCGAACTAACGGCCGAATCTCTGGGCCGCGCGGGCCTTGGCGCGCGCGGCCTCGACTTCGCGGTCACGAGGCGGAGCCGTAGTGACCAGCGACTCCATCAGCGTGCGTGCCACGTCCGCGACATCGGCCGTGGCCTTCTCGAACGCCGCGCGATTGGCCGCCGACGGCGCATTGAAACCGCTCAGCTTGCGGACGAACTGCAACGACGCGGCGCGGATTTCCTCCTCCGTCGCCGGCGGTGCGAAGTTGAAGAGCGTCTTGATGTTTCTGCACATGGGTGAAGCGTATCAGGTCGCCGCCATCGCTTCGACCTCCAGTTTCCAGCGCGGATCCAGCAGCTGACAGCAAATGACCGTCGAGGACAGCGAGTGCGCGCCCAGGTATTTGACGCGCATGCGAACGTTGGCTTCGTCGTATTTTGGATCGGCCAGGTAGGTTCGCAGCGACACCAGGTTTTCCACGGTCATGCCCGCGGAGCGCAGCAGCGTCTGGATGTGGGTCCAGATGACGTCCGCCTGCTCCTCGAACGATTCCGGCATCGTCCGGCCATCCTGCAGATAACCGTTGAGCCCGCTGATGATCAGCAGGCGCGAGTCGCCGCGGACTTCCGTCGCGTGGCTGTAACAGCGATAGCGCGGAAAGAGCTCCGGCGGATTGTGCTGGATGATCGGCATGTGCGCATTCCTCAGCGAGCGTTGAACCAGTTCCCGAACGTGCGTTGCAAGTCGGCGCTGTGGCTGGAGTCCGCCCAACCGTGCGCCAGGCCGTCGACGACAGTGAGCTGCAGCCGTTGCTCATCGCGCGCATCCTTGTAATAGGGCGCGAGCGCGTCGCGGAGCGCGACTGCATTCTTCGACGTCACCATCGCGTCATCCTTCCCTTGCGCGATCAGCAGGGCAGGGTGGTTGTGCGCGATGTCCGCCGCTCGCTGCACGGCATCCGTACGACGTGCGAGATCGCGTGTGTACTCGGTCCACTTGTACTGTTGTTTCGTCGCGCGTTCGTATGCGTCCACGGACGCGGTCAATCCCGTGGACGCGTTGACGATCACCGCGGTTTCGACGGAGACCCTTCTTTCCGCGAGAGCGATCAACACAGCAGCGCCGCCGGCCGAGAAGCCGAACAGACCGACCTTGTCGCGCGGACGCAGGCAGCTCAACTGCTCCAGAGCTGTGATGACTGACGGCAGCTCCTCGGCAGCGCCGACGACGACGGGCTCGAACACGAGCCGGCCCAGGTCCTCGGCCTGACGTTGCAGCATCGCTTCGCGTCCGCCGTACCATTCGCGCGCGCCGAACTGCGGCAATCCGAGGTAGACCTTGAGCGCCGGCACGTCATCCAGCGGCAGGGCTTCCATCAGGGCGCGCTCGCTCGCCGGCGGACCGAAGCCGTGCCACAGCACGATCGGCGGCTTGGAGATCTTCGACGGAAAGCGCAGCACCGCGGGCACGCCGGCCAGTCGTGTTTCGAGGGTCCGGACTTCCTTGCGCGGTCCGTCCGCGCCGAGGCAGAAGCCTTCGATGTTCGAATCATGTTGCGTGGCGCCGCGTGCAGCTCCCGCGACGCAGAGGCAAAAGACGAGCGCCAGGGCAGAGCGAGGAACAAAGCATGCAGCGCGACGGTTTTTCATCGGAATCCTGGTTTACGAGGTGCGGAGGCAGCCATGCAGCGCGGTTCGTTTCTGCTCACGGTGCCGCTCGTGTTGCTCTCCCAGATCAGTCTGGCGCAACAGCCGCCGGCCCAACAAGTGCCGGCGCAACCCCCGCCGCGTGGGACGGCATCGTTCGAGCCGCCGCCCTCGCTGGCTGAGGACGCGCCGCTGACTGCGCAAACCTTCGTCATTCGTGCGGCCATCGCCAACATGCACGAGATGGAGCTGGCGGACCTGGCGTTGAGCCGGTCGCACGATGCTGGACTGCAAGGCTACGCACGCAAGATGCGCGACGAGCATTGGCGCGCACAGGAGAAGCTGCGCACTGTCGCCGGCGACATGAAGATTGCCTTGCCGGCAATGGTCGACAAGAAGCACCAGGACCTCAAGAGTGCGTTGAAGCGCGCGTCGGCCGATGAGTTCGATGCGGGCTACGTCAAAGCCATCGTTTCAGGTCACGATGAAGCGGTAGCGCTGTTCGATGCAGCCGCGGTCGCGAAGACGTTGCCACCGCCTCTCCAGCACTACGCGAGCGAAATGTTGCCGATGGTCAGAAAGCATCGCGACGCCGCCTACGCGTTGCAGTCTCGGCTAGCGGCGACGGTCGAGCAGGCACCACGCAAAGACCAGCGCTAGCAGAATGTCGCCGAGCATCGCCAGGACGCCGCTCCCGGGAACTGCACCCCTCAACCAAAGCACGACCACGGTCAGGAAGGCCGCGGCCTTGCCTATGGCGCCGAACGCGACGAGCGGGCGATTGATCGACGGTTGCATCGCCAGCCAGGCGTACGCGCCGGCGAACAACAGGACGAAGAGCGCGGTCATCGCCCGATAAACCACAGGTGCGTCGGGCGGCAGGCCGGCGAACTGACCCATCGACGAAGCCGGCATGGCGAACGGGTAGGCGCCGGCGAGATTGAAGAACGCCGCGGTCCACAAGGCAGGGCGCAGTACGTGTTCGCGACTCATACGCCTAGAATACACCGCAGAATGAACGTGCAACGTCTGTGGCGAGCCGTCGCGCTCGGTCCGCTCGAGCAACGGCTCTTCTGGATCGTCGTTGCCGGTCTGCTGCCGCTCGTGCTGCTGTCGTTCGCCATCCTGCTGTACAACGCCCAGGCGCAACGGCGCCAACAGATCCAGGCCGCCGAGAACACCATGCGCTCGGTCATGGCCGCGGTCGATGCTGAGCTGCACACATCGCTCGCCTCGCTGGACGCATTGGCGTCGAGCCCGCGGCTGAAGTGGCGCGACTTCAACGGCTTCTATGCAGAGGCTCGTGCGCTGCTCGAGCGACGTCCTTCCTGGGCGAACATCGTGCTGTCCGATCCCAGCTCGCAACACCTCGTCAACGTGCGCTTGTCGCCAGGCGCGCCGCTGCCAAAGGGCATCGATCCCGGTGCAGTCGAGGCGACAGTGCGTGCCGGCGTGCCCGGCGTCGGCAACCTGATCTGGAGCCCGGTGCTGCACATGTACGTCTTCGCCGTGCGCCTGCCGATTCGCGAGGGCGACTCGATTCCCTACGTGCTCACTGCGGTGGTGCGGCCGGAGGCCGTGCTGGAAATCGTCAAGCGTCACGTCCTGCCGGAAGGTGCAACGGTCGCCGTGCTCGACGGTCGTCGCACAGTTGTCGCACGCACGCGCAACCAGGCTGCGTGGGTCGGCAAGTCGCCGTCTCCGACGCTGCTGGAGATGCTGGAACGTGGAGACAGTTCTTCGGTCACGACCACGCTGGAAGGCGTGCGCGTGTACACCGTCTATCATCGCTCGGCCGAGACCGGCTGGTCAGCGGCCATCGGTATTCCGACCGCCACGGTCGATGCGCCGATCATTCGTTCGTACCTCGTGCTCGGTGGCTCGATCCTCGTGTCCATCATGCTCGGCCTCGGTGCCGCGCTCGTGACTGGTCGTACCGTGACTGGACCGATGCGCAAGCTGGAGCGCGCTGCTGCTTCGGTCGCGCGCGGCGAGGCGCCGATGCTGCCAGAGACGGACTTGCCGGAAATTCGCCAGGCCGTGCTCGCGCTGCTCGCCGCTCACATCGAGCGCGACAAGCTGCTGAACAGCGAGCGACAGGCGCGACTGCTCGAACAGAACGCGCGGCTTGCTGCAGAGTTGGCCAACAAGACGAAGGATGAGTTCCTCGCGATGCTCGGGCACGAGCTGCGCAATCCGCTCGCGGCGATCTCTACAGCGGCGCAAGTGCTGGACCAATCGGACCAGGCCCAGCGCAAGGACGTGGAGCAGCATGCCAAGGGGATCATCCGTCGCCAGGTGCGTCACCTGGGGAAGCTGACGGACGACCTGCTCGACGCGGCGCGCGTGATGATGGGCAAGATCGTGCTCGACCGCCGGCCGGTGGATCTCGCGCAGATCGTGAGCAACACGATCGACACGCTGCGTAACACCGGTCAGCTCCAGCGCCACGAGTGCGCGACGCAGCTCGAATCCGTGTGGGTGAATGTCGATCCGACGCGCATCGATCAGGTGATCGCGAACCTGCTGACCAACGCAATCAAGTACACGCCGTCGCCGGGACGGATCGAAGTGTCGGTGCGGCGCCAGCAGGGTGCAGCAGTGTTCAGCGTGCGCGACTCGGGCCTCGGACTCGAGGCAGAGCTGCTGCCGCGGATCTTCGATTTGTTCGTGCAGGGCAAGCGCGGTCTCGACCGCTCGCAAGGCGGACTCGGCATCGGGCTCACGCTGGTGCGGCGGATCGCGGAGCTGCACGACGGCCGGGTCGAGGCTCGCAGCGAAGGCCCCGGCAAGGGCAGCGAGTTCATCGTTCATCTGCCGGCTATCGACGCGCCCGCGGAAGCTGCTGCACCGGAGCCGTCGACGCGCGGCACCGCCCGCCGACGCATCGCGCTCGTCGAGGACAACGAGGACGTGCGTTCGAGCCTGCGCGTCCTGCTGGAGATGGCAGGCCACGAGGTGCTGGAGGCGAAGGACGGGTTGCAGGGCGTCGACACGATCCTGCGCGAGCAAGCGGACATCGCATTGGTCGATATCGGCCTGCCGAGTCTGGATGGCTACGGTGTCGCGCGTGCAGTGCGCTCGCGAGCACGACACCCGGTCGTACTCGTTGCGATGACAGGTTATGGGAGCCAGGGCGACGCCGATCGCGGCGCGCAGGCCGGGTTCGACGCATACATGGTCAAGCCAGTCGACGCAATGATACTAACGGAGCTGATCGCCCGGGTTCCCATCAGTTCGGAGTGAGCTAGACTGCAGCCATGTCCCAGTCGTGCACGCACCTCTCGTCCGTGAAGACCGACCATCGCAACACCCGAGGTTGCGAGGAGTGCTTGAAGATGGGGGACACCTGGGTGCACTTGCGGCTGTGCCGCGAGTGCGGCCATGTCGGCTGCTGCGACGACTCGAAGAACAAGCACGCCACGCGGCATTTCCGCGCGACCGGTCACCCGATCATCACGTCGATCGAGCCCGGCGAGAACTGGAGCTGGTGCTTCGTCGATCGCGTCGTGATGGAGTTCTAGCAGTCCGCTAGATCACATCGCCCGGGCACCACATTCGTGGCGGCACGGTCTGCACTGTCTCTGCAGCGATACCTCGCAACACTTCCTGCACTGCCGGGCTCACTGGATACTGCGGGAGTGCCGGGAGATTGAGCGGCGACGAGCCTGTGATCGTCGCGTACAGCACGAGGGCAGCCAGAAAAGCGCCGGCGGGCGCCGAGTGATTGCCATCGCTCGCGTGCAGCGTGAGCGTCGGGTCGCGCGCCAGTGCAAGGTCCCACGCCTGCGGAATCGGCGCGACGCACGCCGGCTCGGCCTGCGCGATCGAGACATGCAGGTCGAAGATCCGCTGCGTCTCGTCGATGTCCTTGCGCGGCCATTCCGGAAACATGATCGGCACGGCGCGCTGTCCACGGCTGATGCGCACCAGCTCTTTCGCTTCCGCTGTCGAGTACACGAATTGGCCGCTCGTGCTGTACTTCTGCGCCTGCAGGATGACGAAGCTCCAGTTCTGGCTGCGTAGCAGGTTCATCGACGGCGTATGGTTCAGCCGCTCTTCGAGAAACATCCAGTCCGGAGCTTCGACCGAGGCGACCGTACGGCCCGGCTTGCCTGCGCGCACCATGTCCGCAACCATGCCCGTCAGGTTGTTGGAAGACGTATGGCTGTTTCCCATGAACAGCAGGGTGATGTCCGCGGTAGTTGGCGGCGGGCCTGAACTTGCGCCGCCGCGCGGCGTGTCGCCGGAACTACCGCCGCCGCACGCGGCGAGAAGCAGCGCGAGAGCGGCCAGCAGCGTTCTGATGATCATCATCGCGAGCTCGTGGCATTCCTGCGCGGATTGGGAGCATCATGCTAGACCTCCCTTGCCGCAGCAACAGGAGCTGCTGTCATGAACGACACGTATGCCGATCTCTATCCGTCGATCGAACCCTACGAGACCGGCACGCTCGAAGTCTCCGACGGGCATCGCCTGTTCTATGAGTTGTGCGGCAATCCGTCCGGGCGTCCCGCGGTCTTCCTTCACGGCGGTCCGGGCGCGGGCTGCAATCCGACGCATCGGCGGTTCTTCGATCCCGCGGTCTACAAGCTCGTGCTGTTCGATCAGCGCGGCGCCGGACGCTCGACGCCCATGGCGAGCGTGCACGAGAACACGACGCAGCATCTCGTCAGCGACATCGAAACATTGCGTCGCCATCTGCGCATCGATCGCTGGGTCGTGTTCGGCGGCTCGTGGGGCTCGACGCTCGGGCTCGCCTACGCAGCGGCACATCCCGAGGCGTGTCGCGCACTCGTCCTGCGCGGCATCTGGTTGTGCCGCGAGATCGATCTCGACTGGTGGTTCGGTCCGATCCGCCTGATCTACCCCGAGTACTGGCAGGCCTTCGTCGATCCGATCCCGGAGGCGGAGCGTCACGATCTGCTCGGCGCCTACCTGCGCAGGCTGATGGATCCGGATCCTGCCGTGCACCGGCCCGCCGCGATCACCTGGGACAGGTACGAAAACGCTTGTGCAACGCTGTTACCCACGCCGCACGAGCCGGTGCGCCCGAATATCCTCGCGATGCCGCGCATCGAGGCGCACTACATGCATCACCGCTGCTTCTTGCGAGAGAACGAGTTGGTCGATGCCGTGCCGCGGTTCCGGCACGTGCCCAGCGTGATCGTGCACGGGCGTTACGACATGTTGTGTCCGACGGAAGGCGCGCTCGAGCTTGCCGCTGCGTGGCCGGAAGCCGAACTCCACATCGTGCCGGATGCCGGGCACGCTGCTACTGAGCCCGGCATTCGTCGTCAGCTCGTCGCTGCGACGGACCGCTTCCGCGATCTCAAGGACTGAAGCCGCGCTTCAGCACGCCGGCCGCGACCAGCGAATCGACCACCGGGCCGTCATGGCCCGGCACGATGTGAACCGCCGGCTGCGCTTCGTGCAGTCGCTTGAGTGCGGCGAGCTGGCCGAACACAGCGCTTCGATCCTCCTGGAGGAACAGCATCGTCATGAGTCGCGCGCGCTCGCGCTGAACTTCGATGTTCCGGAAGTGCCAGGCGACGTCGCCGATCAACAGCACCTCCGCGCCGCCAGCAGTCTGCACGTACACCATCTGGCTCCCCCGCGTGTGTCCCGCAGCTTTGATGAGCACGACTCCCGGCGCGATCGCGTGATACTGCTCGTATACGAGCGGCTGATAGTTATCGAGAGCGCCTGCGGGAAACTCCGCCGGCAGGCTGCGTTTGGGGTCCGATAGTTGCTCGGGCGTCAGTCGCGCATTCGGCAACACCGTCTTGAGATCGGGATGCGCCGCCAGCCCGCCGATGTGATCCATGTGCTCGTGAGTGATGACGATCTGCCTGGCCGCGATCATCGCTGCCTGCATGCGCCCGTACGCTGCGGCGTCGAAGCTGTTGAGCTGGCTGCCGCCGATGGCTGCGTTCAGCGCGGTGTCGACGATGATCGATCCGTCCGGGTAGACCAGCCGGTACGAATACACGGGCAGAAGTACGTTGCTCCAACCATCGCCGGCGACCACCGCCGTCGCCGGGAATGCGAACACACCGACCTGCTCGACTTCGATTGCGCTGGGCTTGTCGCCGGGCGCAGTTTCGAGCGCGGCACGCACGCGATCGATGTCGAATGCATACGTGGCATCGCCGGGGACGTGACTCTCGACGATCAGCCAGTAGTAGGCCGCGCCGATGATGACCAGCAAGGCGGCGAGGACGATGAGAGTCTTACGGAGCACACCGCAGTCTACTCCGCGATGCGACTCCAGATCGAGCGGATGAGCTGCGGCAGGGCGGCCGCATCGAACGGAAGCTGGATGACGTCGACGGCGCCGGCGAGCTGCAGCCGCCGGATCTCGGGCGGCGACAGGCCCGCAGCCAGGAACACGACCGGAGTGTGATGGCCCAGCTCCATCGCGCGCAGGCATTCGAGCGTCTCCATGCCGTCGAGCCGCGGCATCTCCACATCCAGCAGGATGAGGTCCGGCCGCAGCTGGCCGACGATGATCAGCGCCTCGAATCCCGACATGCACGTCACCACGGACATGTCCGCCTGACTGGCGAGCGACTCCCGCACCAGCTCGCGCATGGACGCATCGTCGTCGACGTAGAGAATCCGGCTCAGTGGCTTCGCTAAGACCATACCTGGATCTATCGGCGCACGGCTGCGGGGGCTGGAGGCTGCGTGAGTCACGGTTCTGCCTGCACCGTGCGCCTTTTTGTAGAATCCGTCGCAGCACGGACCGATCGCAATCGAACAAGAGGGCACAACGATGTCAGTCACGCGCAGAACCTTCCTTGGCACTTCCCTGGCGACCGGTGCGGTGCTCGCAGCCGGAAAAGCCGCAGCCGCGTCGGATCGGGCTGCGATCTACAAGCAGATCGAGCAGCGTCACGACGAAGCCGTGCAGCGGCTGCAGGCGTGGATTCGCCAGCCGTCGATCGCGGCGGAGAATCGCGGTGTCACGGAAGGGTGCGACCTGACGATGCGCATGCTGCGCGACGCGGGCTTTCAGCACGTCGAGCAGCGGCCCACCGACGGCCAACCCGGCATCTTCGCAACGCTCGACGCCGGCGCGCGACGGACCTTCGGGCTGTACTTCATGTACGACGTGAAGCAGGCCAATCCGCAGGAGTGGTCGTCGCCGCCGTGGGAAGCGCAGCTCGTCGATCTGCCCAATCTGGGCAAGGCCGTGATGGGCCGTGGCGCCGTGAATCAGAAGGGTCCGCAGTCGGCGTTCCTCGCAGCGCTGCACGCGATCCGCGCGGCGGGCAGAAAGATTCCGGTCAACCTCGTGCTCGTCGCGGAAGGCGAGGAGGAGATCGGCTCGCCGCATTTCCCGCAGGTCGTGCTCGCTTCGCCGGTGCGCGAGGCGCTCGCGAAGTGCGAGGGCATCTTCATGCCCGAAGCAGCACAGGATCTCGACGGCAATGTGACAGTCTCGCTCGGCGCCAAAGGCATCGCAGAGCTGGAGCTGGTCGCGAGCGGCGAGAAGTGGGGGCGCGGGCCCGCGAAGGACGTGCACTCCAGTAATCGCGCGCGCCTCGACAGTCCCGCATGGCATCTAGTGCAGGCACTCAACACGCTGATCGATGCGAACGGCGATCCGGCGATCGACGGCTACATGGAAGGCGTGCGTCCGCCGAGTGCCGCCGAGTCGAAGATGCTCGACGATGCAGCGCTGCGCATCGACGAGAACACCGCGAAGAAGTCGATGGGCGTGAAGCAGTGGGCGCGCAATTCGAGCTGGCGCCAGGCGCTGCAGGATCTCGCGCATCGACCGACGGTGAACATCGAAGGGCTGGTCGGCGGCTACACGGGGCAGGGCGGCATGACGATCCTGCCGCACCGTGCGGCAGCGAAGCTCGATCTGCGCCTCGTGCCCGACATGACGCACAAGGGCGCGGTCGAGAAGTTGAAGGCGCATCTCGCGAAGCATGGTTTCGGCGACATCGAAGTCAACGTGACCGGCGGCTACGACCCGACGACGACGTCGGTCGATGCGCGGCTGATCAAGGCGGAGTCGCAGGTCTATCGTGCGGCCGGCATCGAGCCGATCTTCTGGCCGCGTCGCGGCGGCTCGTGGCCGGGCTATGTGTTCACGGGCGAGCCGCTGAAGCTGGCGGCGGGACACTTCGGCTTGGGTCACGGCATGCGTGCGCACGCGCCGGACGAGTATTTCCTGATCGAGTCGCAGAATCCGAAGGTGTCGGGGTTGAACGGCGCGATCAAGTCGTACGTGGATTATCTGTACGCGATCGCTTGAGGTGACATCACGGTGGCAGGTCGTGCTGGAGACGCTGGTCAGTCAATTAGCGGAGTCGGGCTGAAGCCCGACCTGCAGCGCTAGTACTTGCAGCTCTGCGGATCCGACTTTACGAAGTACTTGCGATAGTTGCTCGCCTTGCGGTCCATGCAGCCTTCCAGGTTGAGCAGCTCGATCTTTCGCACATCGAGCGGGTGCGATTCGCTTTGTACCGCGAGGTAGCCGCCGCTCACCAGCTCGCCATCGCGCTTCGCCTTCGGGTCGAAGTTCGAGACCACCCCGCCGCCGATCTGCGGCAGCGAATATTCCAGTACCTTCTGGCCGTCCACGATGTGCGTGATGTGCGCGCCGCCGATCACGACGAGCTCCAGGTTCACCCACTGATCGCCGTCGTAAGTCTTCGACGCCGATTCCAGGCAGTGCTTCGGATACAGCTCGCCGTTGTAGACGATCTCCATGCCCGGCGAGCACATGTTGGCGGTCGGTCGCGCCTTGCCGTCGCTGAGCCCGCCGAGGAACTGCGCCTCGATCGAGATCGGGAAGTCCTGCTCCTTCGTCATCGTCTGCGGCGGCTGCGAATGAAACATGATGCCGCTGTTGCGCAGCGCCCAGGGGCCCGGGCCTTGTGCCGCTTGCTCGCCGACGAAGCGATACTCGACGCGCAGGCGATAGTAAGAGTAGGGCTTCTCGTAGAAGAGATGACCGAAGCGTGTCTTGAAGCCGTCGGTGTAGCGGTCGTAGCGCACCTTCAGCAGGCTGTCCTCGACGCGAAACGTATCTGCGAAGTTGTCACCCAGCTCGTGATGCGTGAGCTTCGGTGTCCAGCCGGTGAGATCGCGGCCGTTGAAGAGCTGGATCCACTCTTCGTCGTTTGCGGCGCAAGCCAACGATGAGGACAGGGCAAGTGCGCAGAAAGCGAGGGTGATGCGCATGGCTTACTCGACCCCTTCTATTCGATTTGCGTGACCAACTCATCCAAGCCGTCGATGCCGCCTTCGATGCGGTCGCCCTTCTTGAGCGCCGCGACGCCCGCGGGCGTGCCGGTGTAGATCAGGTCGCCGGGTTGCAGCTCGAAGAACGTCGACAGCTCCGCGACGATCTCGGGCACGCTCCAGATCAGCTCGGACAGATCGGCCTGCTGCCGGAGCTGACCGTTCACCTTGAGCCAGATCCGGCCGCTGCGCAGGTGGCCCGACTGTGCAGCCGGCGTGATGGCGGTGATCGCTGCGGAGTGGTCGAAGCCCTTGCTCGTATCCCACGGGCGGCCATTGTCCTTCGCATCCGACTGCAGGTCGCGACGCGTGAAGTCGTTGCCGACCGCGTAGCCAAAAACATGGTCGAGCGCCTGGGCGGCGGCGATGTCGCGACCCCCTTTGCCGATCGCCACCACCAGCTCGATCTCGTGATGGAAGTTGCTGGTGCGCGACGGGTACGGGATGCGCGCGTGGTTCGGCACGATCGCAGTCGCCGGCTTGGCGAAGAAGAACGGCGGCTCGCGGTCCGGGTTGGCGCCCATTTCCCGCGCGTGCGCCGCGTAGTTGCGGCCGACACAGTAGATGCGGTGCACGGGGAAGAGGTCGGTGCGGCCTTTGATGGCCACGGCGGGGATGGTCAGAGGGAAGAGGTACGACATGGCGGGGGAATGTACAGCAAAGGGGGAGTCGGGCTGAAGCCCGACCTGCAGCGCAGGAACAGCCCTCACCGCCAGTTATTTGACATCTAAATTACCGATATCTAAAGTTCCGGGCGTGAAGCGCATCGTCTGCATGGGGGGTGGGCCGGCGGGGCTGTATTCGGCAATCCTGAT